>Ga0206902_10013_pt2 | contig 51887 bp, 50 predicted proteins | sample Alteio_BWOrgHeat_44_FD_153242 | JGI IMG/M metagenome (GOLD analysis project Ga0206902, IMG submission 153242) | Enriched cells from forest soil in Barre Woods Harvard Forest LTER site, Petersham, Massachusetts, United States -... | ecosystem: Environmental > Terrestrial > Soil > Temperate forest >... | reverse complement strand
GCTATCGGTGCGGAAATGCGGCAAGAGTTTATCTGAAACGTTCCTTTTCACAAAACAAAATAATTCTATGATCAGCAGCGAAGGCATCATCCTACAGACAATTGATTTTAAAGATTATGATCAAATCCTCACGCTTTTTTCTTTGCATCATGGGATCGTAAAACTTGTTGCAAAGAGCGCTAGGAGGCGAACAAGTGCTCCGTTGTCAACTTTAGCGCGCGTAGAATTCTCATTCACAAAAGGCAATAGCGACTTATGGAGATGTCACGAGATTTCTGTCGTTGATGCGAACATTCATTTGCGCGAAACATTATCTCGGCTTCAAGCAGGCTGTGAAATGGTTCAGGCACTGTTGTCAACGCAGATGCTGCAAAATCCGTCCCCACAACTTTATCTGCTATCGCTGCGTTACCTGGAAAAAATTCCGGAGATGAAAGATCCTTACACACTATCCACAAGCTTTTTATTAAAACTTTTACGTCATGAGGGTGTTTTGAATGTTGAAAACGATCGTGGTTGCTTTACAGATGCCGAAATCGTCCTCACAACACATCTAGCACAATGTTCTCTCTTCTCTGAGTTAAAGGAATTAACTTTAGATGCTGATTATCGAAAAAAAATTTCGCAGTTCTTTTCTCAGCAGATCCAATGAAATTCCTTTACAATAAAAAAATTACCGATATCATTATTTGGCACTGAAAAAGTTAAAAAATTAACCATATGAAAAAGCAAACAATACTTACTTCCTTAGATGATTCTACTTCGTGGGAGGAACATCCTGCCTTGAAATGGATTTTGGACAATAGGCGCTATTTGTCCTGGGGTTTGTTAGCGGTCGTGACGGTACTCATTGCTTTGTATCGCATACAAACAACGAGTAGCAAGCAAGAAGAAGCAAATTATCTGACTGCAGAAAAAGAGTTTCACCAATTCGCCACTTCTGCAGAACCCACAATTGCTGATTCATCTTTTGAAAAATTGAAGCAGATCTTGAAACAGCATCCTGAGCTTTATCAAAAATACGATGGCTTAATTGCACAGGCATTGATCAATAAAGGCAGAGGCGATGAGGCTTCTGAATATGCTGCAAGGGTGATTGCGAGAACAAAAAATGAAGATGATCCTTTGTACGCGAACTATTCTTTAATCTCCGTATCTATTGCTCAAAATCGTTTGAAAGAGGCTTTAGACAGCTCTTTAGCTTTGCAAAAACAATTAGAAAAAACTCCTGAGGATTATTTAGTACTCACTGCTTACAATCTCTTGCGTATCGCCTCTTTGAAGGAACAGTTGGGATTACGAAGCGAGGAAAAACAAACCTGGAAAAAATGGCGCGATTTTGTGAGCGACAAAAATGATGAAACATTGGAAAAAGTGATCGACAGCTATGGTGTAGAGGGTATTTCATTAGCCAACTACATTGAAATGAGAGAAAAGCAGTAAACAGAATACAGTAAACAGTAAACGGTAGATGAAGGGATTCAAATCAAGCGAATGCAGCACTATTGTTTAATCAGACAATAACTACTGAATACTGTTTACTGTGTACTGTTTACTTTTTTGTTGCAGGAATCGGGAATAAATGTTAAATAATTAGTTTGATATACTCTTCCAAAACCAGTGGAACAATGGAGCACATAAGGAGGTGACATGAGGCAATACGGAATAAAAGAATTTGCTTTTATTCTTAGCTCGAAGCCACAAAATTTGGAATTTTTTTCGCTTTTGTTTTGATATAGAACTCGTGACAAGTGAGCTTGCACGAGATGGAAAATAACCTTGGAGAACTCTGTGAGGCCATTAGGCCTTAAGAGTCCGTTTTTGAACTTAAAAAATAAGGAAGGAAGCGGCAAAGTCTAATTGCCTTTTAGATGTTCTTTGAACTACCTTACAAGAGGTAGAGGAGAATACTGTGAGTCTTGAATTGAGTTCTCTTGCTGTGGAGGACATGGAAGGGGAGCTGTACGGCCGTGAGGCAGTGCAATTTGCTCCTGAACTTTATGTCGTCACGCCGAGACACCTATCACGAGGCACTTCGTCTTTAAAAGAAGAAGTTGTGTTCGTTGGAGGTAAGTTTACGGTTTCTTTCTAAATTAGAAGGAAATAGCTTTTAGGCGGTTAATCAACGATTAACCGCCTTTTTTATTTTAACAGGATATGAAAAAACAAACAGGATCGACAGGATCAAACAAGATAAAAGACAAAACAAACAGGATCAATAGGATCAGGCAGGATCTTTAAAAAATAAAAAAATAAAATTTAGCCTAACAAAAAAATAAACCATTTATCCTGCCCGATCCTATTGATCTTGTTTGTTTTTTTATCCTTTTAGATCCTGATTATCCTGTTTTGTGTTTATCTTGTTTATCATGTAGTTACGAAATGGTGCAGCCGGATCGGGGACTTGCTACAGGGTGATCTGGTGTGTCTTCAACATCTTCTAATTGCAAAGCTATGATTTCCCTATTGTCAGGCAAACGGTTGTGAAGTCTAGAAAATTTTGACACCATCGTGCAGTAAGTAAATAATGTCATGCGATCCTTTGGAGCCATATCTGCAAGCGTTTCCGGAACAAATTCTAAAGTTATTTTTGTGAGAGGAGGCAACAACTTTTTTCTTTCAATGCAACGAGCGTTTTTTCTTTGACATCATCGATTAATTCAGAATTATTTCTGAGCGCTTCAAGGTCTTTTTTTATGAGATTTAATGTCTCAAAATCTATTGGAGGAAGTTTGGAAACAACTTCTTTTTTCTTATGGGCCCAGATAAAAATTGTTCGGATTTCATTAGATAAGCTTTCCCAATCTCGTGAGAGGGATTGGTGCGGGCCCAAGGGCCAAGCCTGATGACAAAGTTTGTGTTCAATAGTTCTTAGATGGCAATGGGTCCAAAATAATTCTCCGTTAGTCAGACCTAAGGTTTGCACTTCTTGAATGATTTTCTGTTTTACACTTTTGAATTGTTGCGGAAGGGGATCATCTTTGACTTCAGTGATCCATTTTTGGATCTCATCGATCTTGAAAGTTGTGCTTGAAGGCATGCTGGCACTTGCAGTAACCATATGAAGCTCTTTTGCAAACGATGACAAAGACATTTTATAACTTGTTTGATTAAACACCAGCTTTTTAAAATCTGAAATCTGAATGATGAAATCTGAAAATTTGTAACGCCACTTGCGTGGCTCAGTATGTTTTTCTCATCATACCGTAGACTCGCTTCGCTCATCTACGGCTAGCATATGTCATCGCTTCGCGACTATTTTATCGCTTCGCGATTTTTTTCTAGTAGACCGTACACAGTAAACAGTAGTCAGTAAAAGGACTCCAGATGGGCTAAAAACCACGAAGTGGTAAATAATCGCGAAGCGATGACATATGCTAGCCGTAGATGAGCGCAGCGAGTCTACGGTATAGTGAGAAGTCATTTGGAGCCACGTAAGTGGCGTTACAGATTTGTGCAACAACGTCATAATGAAGTATGAAATAGTTTTAAATCTTTTTTCAGATTTCATATTTCAGATTTCAAATAGTTTTGACAATCTTTTAAGGCAAGCACGGTTGTGTTTTTATCCAAGGCGAATGTTTCTTCAATGGGCGTAACGATAAAAAGATGATCTAACGGAATGCTTTCGCGGGCTGCTGACATCGATTTTGTAATTTTGGGCTGATCGGTGCATTTAAATTCAAAGCCAAATTTTTTCCCTTCATAGGTCACATAAAGGTCGAGCTCTGCTTCTTGATGAGTCGCCCAAAAGTAGCACTCTTCATTTCTAAGATTTAAGGTGCTAATGACTTCTTCTAAAGCAAATCCCTCCCAGGATGCTCCTCTTCGAGTGTCTAAAATTAACTCTTCATAATTTTTAACGTTTAACAAATGATGGTAAATCCCTGAGTCTCTTATGTAAAGCTTCGGAGTCTTCACCAATCTTTTCCCACGGTTCTCATACCAGGGTGCAAGAATACGTATCATGAATGTCCCTTCCAACAAAGCCAGATAATTTTTCATTGTTGGGACATTCACTTCAAGAAATTGTGCCATATTAGAATAGTTCAAAACGTTTCCATGGTATTGTGAAAGCATGGCCCATAGCCTAAGAATACGTTGTGGAGGCAAATTCATGCCAAGAGCAACCAAATCTTTTTCGAAGTATGTTTGCATGTACACTTCTCTCCAACGGAAACTTGCTGCATCAGACGGAGCTAAAAAGGAACGCGGAAAGCCTCCACGAGTCCATAGTATGTTTTGATGTCCGGTTTCAGAAAGTTGAAAAGGGGTAATATGAATGTATGAAATTCGTCCTGCAAGTGTTTCAGAACTTTGCTGTAGAAGGTCTCTAGAGGCACTTCCTAAAATGAGAAATCTGAGATTTTTTTTCTTATCAACAAGAACACGTAATATGGGAAAAAGATCAGGCCGACGTTGTACTTCGTCAATGATGACGAGGCCTTCTAGGGATTCGAGAGTAAGTTTAGGGTCTGTAAGTTTTGCAAGATCGGTGTAATCTTCAAGGTCAAAGTAGTAGACATTCTCTTTCAGTGAGGAAGCAAATTGATTGGCAAGAGTTGTTTTTCCACATTGTCTTGGTCCCAGAAGGGCAACAATGGGGACGATTTCAAAATCTTGAGAAATCTGTTTTAGGAATTTTTTTCGCTTAATTTCCATACTGTTCTTTATGCCACATCCATGAAAATCTTACAAGTTTCATCGGATTTTCATGGAAGATTTTTAGGATATAAGCGTTTTAGTATTGTTGTAGATGGTTATGAGTGTTTTTTCATAAAGCGTCATGAGATGATGCAGTTGGAGTACCAGGGATTGGTGATCGCGATTGCTTTGCTGCCTTCTGCACCGCAGTTGGCAAGAACAGTTTTGATTTCTGCAGGGCTTGGAATGTGATCCGATTTGTAAACTTTCGCAACCGTTATGCAGTAATGGTGTAAACGTTGACAATCCCTTGGAGGCATATCAAGATACGTTTTTGGTAAGAATTGTAAAACGATTTCAGTAATCCCTTGTATGTTCATCCACTGTGCATTTAAAGCGGTGATGATATGAGGCATAAATCTATGTTCGACAAAATTATCTTGCACACGATAGCATCTACTGAATAAGTAGTTTTTTGTGATTGTACTTTGAATCACCATTGCTTTTTCATGTTCAGAATAATATCTGAATTCTGCGCCATAATATAACGCTTGTTTCCAAATAGGGTTGTCTTCATTAAAATTCCACACTGGTTCAAAATCAGCCCTCACAAAACTTTGTGGATGAATATTTGCCGCAACAAGTGCTGACATAAATTTGTCATCAGGAATCATCCATTTTGGTGTTATAGAGTGGAAGATTTGTTTCAACCACCGCTGTGATATCTCATTTTCCCAAAAGGTAACCGGAATAAAATAAGACAACAATTTGTAATCGGCGAAAGATCGATTTGCAAGCTTAAGAGTTTCTTCTGTGATATCAAATTTAAAATTAAGCAACAAAAGCGCAATTATGGACTCATTTCCTTGATGCAATGCAAAAGCAAGAATACTCGGATACAATGGGCAACCAGCCATCCTGTCAAATGGGAGTTGGTTGAAATGAAAGTCAAGATCCTCGATTGAATTCTCTTTAATGAGTTGTTGTACTCCATTACTATTTGAGGACCAAATACATTGTATAAGTTTTAAGATGAGTTCTTGTGCCTCCTTGCTAGGTTCTCGGGGCAATTTTGTTCCTCGATTGAGAAAAATGGTTCTAAGCCTGCCAAAAAGACAATTGCATTGCATGTCAATATGCCCATTAGCAATTAGCTTATCTTTAATTAGCAAGAATCTGCGCTCGATATCTTTAATTTCTTTTTCCGTCACATAGCTTTGTGTTTTCAATGCTTTGAGTGTTGTTGCTCTGACCTCATCGATCATCATACCATTTGTTTTGAGGTCTTCAATTTGTTTGCGCAGCTCATTTAATGTGTCAAAATCAATTGGAGGAAGTTTGGAGACAATTTGCTCTTTCTTGATCGCTTCTGCGAAAATGGTTGTGATTGTAGCAGATAAGTTTCCACAAAAGCTACGGAAGTGGTCAAATCTCTTTTCTTTAAGTTCGCTATCACAAGAGTCTAGATTGAAATACATCCAACGTAGCTCTCCATTTGTGAGACCTAATCGTTGGACTTCTTGAATAACCTTTTGTTTTACCTCTTCAAATTTATCAATCGTTGGATTTTCACTTACCTCACCAATCCATTTCTGAACCTCATCCATATTAAATGTGATGCGCGAGGGCATTGCAGCGGCTGTAGCCATATCTTTACCTATTAAATTATGAAAGCGAACAGTATACCACAAAAGAGAATTATGAAATCTGAAGGGCGTTGTTGCACAAATGTTTCGCCACTTCGTGGCTCAATATTATTTGTGAATGTACCGTAGGCTCCCTCGCTGCGCTCGGTCTCCTACGGTATGTTATATAATACATTTGAGCCACGAAGTGGCGAAACATTTATGCAACAAAGCCAATCTGAAGTATGAAAGCTGAAAAAAAATTAGCCATAGATGGCGCAGATGATCACAGATAAAATAACATCCTAATTATCCTGTTGATCCTGTTTGTTTTTTTATCGATCCTGTTCGATCCTGTCCATCCTGTTTGTTTTTTCTTGTTTTCTTGTTGTGCAAAATTCGGCGTCTTGCTATTATCGTCGCTTTCCCTTTCAGACACTGGTGAAAACGTGTTTCGCATGTACTTCATCACATGAGCTGGTTGGAATCTAATCGTGTCATTTTATGTATGACACAAAAAATGGTTTGTAAAAAAAGCGACAGTTATCGATAATCTCCGTCTTTGATAACGGATTGAAGGATTTTTAGTATGTCTAAACTCATGGGCAGAAAACGTGGAATGACTCAGCTCTTTAATGACAAAGGGGAAGCTGTTCCATGCACAGTTATTGAAGCTGAGCCAAACATCGTAATACAGATTAAAACGAAAGAAACAGACGGCTACGAAGCGATCCAAGTGGGATTCGATAAGATCGTCACAAAAGATGCGCGCACGATCGAAAATCGTGTGACGAAGCCTTTAATTGGTCATTATAAGAAAGCTGCTGTCGAACCTCGCCGTCATCTCACTGAAATTAGACTCGACAAAGCGGATGATTTTAAAGTCGGACAAGAACTCGATGTTTCTTTATTCCAAGATGTTGAATATGTCGATGTGACAGCGGTTTCCAAAGGTAAAGGTTATCAGGGCGTTATCAAGAGACATAACTTTTCCGGTGGTCCTGCAGCTCACGGTTCTGGCTTCCATCGTCATGCCGGTTCTACAGGGATGCGTTCTACTCCTGGTCGTGGTCTGCCTGGTGGAAAAAAAGCGGGTCACATGGGTTTGGAAACAAAAACTGTCCAAAACTTGGAAGTGATCAAAATTCAAGACAACTTAATTGTTGTGAAAGGACAAGTTCCGGGTCCTCGTAATGGCTTGGTTTATGTAACTAAAGCTGTAAAGAAGACGCAAAAGAAGAAAAAGAGTTAATGGAGTAAGTTGTGACTACACTCAAGAAATATAATCTTGCCGGCAAAGAAACAGGAAGCGTTTCCATCGACAAACATTTCTCTTCTGCCGAAGCAAATAGCCAAATGGTTAAAGACTATATCATCGCGCTCAGAGCGAATGCAAGACAATGGTCTGCAAACACAAAAACACGTTCTGAAGTTAACCACAGTACGAAAAAGCCTCACCCACAAAAGGGCACAGGCCGTGCACGTCAAGGGATGCTTTCTGCTCCACAATATAAAGGTGGAGGCCGCGTCCATGGTCCAAAACCAAAATTTGACCAACACATCAAAATCAATAAAAAAGAACGTCGCGCAGCGATCCGCTACTTGATCAGCGAAAAGATTAAAGATCACAAACTTCATATCATCGAAGATACAGAAATCGAAACTCCAAAAACAAAAACTATCATCAGCCTTCTCAAACACTTTAAGACTAAAGGTCGCGTCCTTTTCCTCGGTGAAGGATCCTTTCTAGATCTCAACACAGAAGAAGGCCCAATCCGTTTCAGCATGCCTCTAGAGAAGCATGAAAACTTTGTCAATAGCCTCAGAAATATTCCAAAAGCAGAATTTGCCCTTGCCACTAATGTCAGTGGATACGATCTGATGCGCGCTCAAGAACTTGTGATGACTGAAGCGGCATTTAAAGAATTAACCGACTGGCTGTGCTAAGGAAAAGGAAAAATTATGAAAAATGCAAACCCTTATAACATCATTAAAAGCCAGCACGTGACAGAGAAATCTGGAATGTTGGGACGTCTGAAAACTGCTGAGAGCAATCCTTCTCTAAAAAGATTTAAAAATCCAAAGTACGTCTTTATTGTAGATCCTGCAGCGAATAAAACTGAAATTGCCAATGCTTTAGAAGAAATTTACTCAGAACAAAAAATTAAAGTTGTTTCTGTCAACACGATCAACGTGAAAGGTAAAACCAAACGCGTTCGTGGTCGTGCCGGAAAAACAGCTTCGTTTAAAAAAGCAATCGTCACCTTAGAAGAGGGCGATTCTTTGGATAACACTTAGGAATAAAGGTCGGTCATGTTAAGAAAATATCGTCCTATTACACCTGGTACACGACAACTCATTCTCCCGATTAATGAGAAATTGACCCGTGCTAACGAGGAAACACGCGCAGTCGTAAGACCAACAAAGTCTTTGCTTGCGCCAAAAAGAAGATCACATGGTCGTAACAATAATGGCCATATTACCTGCCGACACAAGGGTGGAGGCCATAAACGCCACTACCGTATCATCGACTTCAAGCGCGATAAAGAAAATATTCCAGCTAGAGTCGCTTCTATTGAATACGATCCAAACCGCTCCTCCTACATTGCGCTTCTCAATTATGCGGATGGTGAAAAACGTTACATCATTGCTCCTGAAGGTTTGAAACAAGGTGATTCAGTACAAACAAGCAGCGAGCCTCCATTCGATATTGGTTGCTGCATGCGCCTGAAGCATATGCCACTGGGTTCTGTAATTCACAACATTGAAATGCAACCGGGTAAAGGGGCCAAGCTAGTGCGTTCCGCTGGACTTTCAGCTCAGCTCATGGCACGTAGCGGTGGTTACGCAACATTGAGAATGCCTTCTGGTGAAGTGAGAATGATCAATGAAGAGTGCCGTGCGACTTTTGGTACCGTTTCAAACTCAGAACACAATTTGCGTGTCGAAGGTAAAGCAGGAAGAATGCGCTGGAAAGGGATTCGCCCAACTGTTCGTGGTACTGCGATGAACCCTGTTGACCATCCACACGGTGGTGGTGAAGGTAAGCATAAAGGAAATATTCCTCAGACTCCATGGGCTGTTTATACCCGTGGTCTTCGCACAAGACCGAAGAAAAAGTCGAATAGATTTATTGTTAAGGATCGAAGGAAGAAATAACTATGAGTAGATCACTAAAAAAAGGGCCGTTTGTCGATTATCATGTTTTAGAAAAGCTCAATAAAGCGGGTTCTTCTAAGAAACCGATTAAAACATGGTCGAGACGCTCGACAATTATTCCAGAAATGATCGGACACACTTTTGAAGTGCATAATGGACGTAAGTTTATTACTGTTTTTATCACAGAAAATATGGTGGGACATTACCTTGGTGAGTTTGCACCGACACGTCTATTTAGAGGTCACACTATGAAGAAAGCAGCAGCAGCACCGGCGGTACCAGCATGAGTAATGCAAAATCAATTTCAAAATACATGAGGATACCTCCTCGAAAAGCACGCTTAGCGGCTGGACTCATCAGAGGATTGCCAGTGCCTCAAGCTTTGTTTCAACTGCAGTCAAGCCACTTAAAAGGCGGACGCATGTTGAAGAAAACATTGGAAAGCGCAATTGCTAATGCAGAAACACAACTCGATTTACGACGTGAAAATCTTAAAGTTATCGAAGCTCGCGTTGATGCTGGTCCAGTATTAAAACGCGCGAAACCAAAAAATAAAGGTGGTCGACACCCTATTATGAAGCGCACAAGTCATTTCACCGTTATTGTAGGCATGGAGTAAGGAGATATATGGGACAAAAAACAAACCCTGTCGGATTCCGATTAGTACGCAATCGCAAATGGCGCTCACAATGGTACGCGAATAAGCAAGAGTTCGGAACTCTGCTCGTTGAAGATCATAAAATCCGCAAATTCTTAATGGCGAAACCGATTTGCGTGGGAACATCGCTGATCAAAATCAAAAGAATGAGCGGAAAAGTAGAAGTGACAATTGTTACAGCACGCCCAGGAATGGTCATCGGAAAGAAAGGCGCTGAAATTGAACAGTTGAAAGGCGAGTTATCAAAGTTAACAGGTAAAGAAGTTTGGGTGGAAGTGGAAGAGATTAAACGCCCTGACATCGATGCTCAAGTGGTTGCTGACAATGTCGCAAAACAGTTGGAACGTAGAATTCCTTTCCGTCGTGCGATGAAAAAAGCAATGCAATCCAGCATGGAAGCGGGTGCGTTGGGCATCAAGATTCAGTGCGGTGGACGCCTTGGTGGTGCCGAAATCGCCCGTACAGAGTGGTATAAAGAGGGTAGCACACCTCTCCATACATTGAGAGCAGATATCGATTTTGCTTATGGTCGTGCGGAAACAACGTATGGAAGTATCGGAGTTAAAGTGTGGATCTATCGCGGTGAAGATACTCTCGCTAAGAAGGAGAATGTGTAGTCATGTCATCATTAATGCCAAAGCGCACAAAGCATCGCAAAATGCAAAAAGGACAGTTTTCCGGCCTTAGCAAGGGAAGCACGTTTGTCCATTTTGGTGATTACGGAATCCAAGCATTAGAACGTGGATGGGTCACAAGCCAGCAGATTGAAGCGTGCCGTGTTGCGATTAATCGTTATTTTCAACGTAAAGGTAAAGTGTGGATTCGAATATTCCCAGATAAGCCTGTAACGAAAAAGCCTGCTGAAGTTCGTATGGGAAAAGGTAAAGGCGCTGTAGATCATTGGGTGGCCGTTGTGCGCCCAGGTCGTGTGATGTTTGAAGTGGGCAACGTCACTTATGACGAAGCGCAAACTGCCTTAAGATTAGCCGCTGCAAAGTTGGGTCTTAAGACACGATTTGTAAAACGTATTGAGCATGTGTAGACAAAGATAAAACCAAAAATTTTCGTGAACGTGAACGTGCCCGTTCCCGTGCCCGGATTTTAAAAATTTTCTCCGTTCACACCATTATCTAATCAAACTCAAATCCGGGCACGGGAACGGGCACGTTCACGTTCACGAATGTTAGGTAATGTTATGAAGAAAAAAGCTAGTGAACTTAGAGATCAGTCATTAAAAGAGTTAGAAGCCGGTTATCAAGATCAAAGAAAAAAATTGTTTCTTCTGGTCAACGAACGGCAAAAACAAGGCGGACAATTTGAGAAACCACACCGTATCCGCCAAATGAAAAAAGAAATTGCCCGCATGCTGACAATCATCAGCGAAAAACAGCGGGACAAGCAAAAAGCTTAGATAGAGGTTGTCAATGGACTCTGAACGAGGAAATCGTAAAGTAAAAAAAGGCCGTGTCATTTCTAACAAGATGAACAAAACTGTTGTCGTCGAAGTGGAAAGAACATTGCGTCATCCAAGATACGAGAAAGTAATTAAACGTCGTCAAAAGCTTTATGCTCACAACGAACAACCTTTAGAAATTGGCGACATCGTGACTGTTGTTGAAACACGTCCTTTGTCAAAACTTAAAAGATGGCGTGTAATCGCTGCGTAATTGAGAAAAAATCGGAGTAAATTATCATGATTCAGCAAGAAACCGAGCTAGAAGTTGCTGATAATAGCGGCGCCAAGCGAGTGAAATGTTTTAAAGTGCTTAAAGGCTCTAGACGCCGTTATGCAGGTGTAGGCGATATTATCGTTTGCTCAGTCAAAGATGCTATGCCTGAAGGCGGAGTAAAAAAAGGTGATGTCGTTAAAGCAGTGATTGTAAGAACGAGAAATTATATCAAACGAAAAGACGGCTCCAAAATCCGTTTCGATACCAATAGCTGTGTGTTAATCGATGATAAAGATAATCCACGTGGAACTCGTGTTTTCGGTCCAGTGGCTCGTGAAGTGCGTGAAAGGGGCTTTTTAAAAATTGCATCTTTAGCTCCTGAAGTGATTTAAGTGAAGGAAAAATCATGAAAAATGATGGAAAATCAGCAAAGCCTGTAAGCAAAAAGATAAGAAAGGGTGATAAGGTCATCGCGATTTCAGGTAACTATCGCGGTCTATCAGGTACTGTCTTATCATGCAAAGGCGAAAAAGTTATTGTCCAAGGTTTGAATGTCAAAAAAAGACATATGAAAGGCCGCGGAGAGAAAAAAGGCGAGATTGTACAGCTTGAAAAACCGATCCATATTTCGAATCTTCGGGCCTGTAATGCGGAAGAGCAACCTGTGAAATTGCACGTTCGTACCAATAAGAGTGGAGAACGCGAGCTTGTGTACAAACAAGATTCAGAAGATGTGCTTTATCGCTCATTAAAAAAATCATCTAAATAACGTGAGTTAAGATACAATGTCTAGGCTAAAGCAAAGATATCAAAAAGAGGTTAAGGCTGAACTTCAGAAGAAGTTCAACTACACGAACCCAATGAAAGTGCCAGTCTTAAGAAAGATCGTGCTCAACATGGGGATTGCGGAACCTTCTAAAGACAAAAATGCGACTCAAGATTGCGTCAATGAAATGGCGTTGATCACCGGTCAAAAACCTATCGTCACTAAAGCTAAGAAGGCTATTGCCGGCTTTAAGCTGCGCGAAGGCCAACCGATCGGTATCAAAGTAACGCTTAGAGGTCAAAGAATGTATGACTTCATGGACCGCTTTTGTAATATCGCTTCGCCTCGCATTCGTGACTTCCGTGGCTTCCCAACAAAGTGTGATGGACGCGGAAACTATACATTAGGATTAGAAGACCACCAAGTGTTTACTGAACTTCATCTCGATGATGTTAAAAAGACTCAAGGGATGCACATTACGTTTGTTACCTCCGCAGAAACTGATGATGAGTGTGTGGAGTTATTAAGACTACTTGGTCTACCATTTAAAAACTTACCCGTTGCGGCAGCAGCTTAATAAGAGGAGCAGAAATCATGGCAGTTAATGATCCCATAGCCGATTTCCTCACCAGGATTCGCAATGCACAGAAGGCTCAACACCGATATGTCGATTGTAGTTGGAGTGTTATGAGGCAGCATTTGGCGGATATCTTGAAAAATCAAGGATATGTGGAAACCTATTTGGTGAAGCAAGAGAATAAACAGCGCGGTACTTTGAGAGTATTTTTGAAATACACAGAGCAGCGTCGTCCGGTTATTCAAGGGCTGAAACGTGTGTCTAGACCAGGATTGCGCAAGTATATTGGTCACCAAGACATCCCGCAATTTTATGGCGGTATGGGCTTGTCAATAGTGTCCACTTCACAAGGCGTAATGGCAGGAAACGAAGCAAGAAAACGCAAAATTGGCGGCGAGCTTCTCTGTCTGGTGTGGTAATTATTTAAATAAGGAAAGTGTCTCATGTCTCGTAAAGGTAAACTTCCGATAGCCCTTCCAAAAGGCGTTGAAGTCAAAGCGACAAAAACTGAAGTGAGCGTAAAAGGCCCCAAAGGGACTCTAAAACACGCTTTGCCTGAAGGAATTGAGCTAAAAATTGAAAAAGAGCGTGTTCTTGTCGAGTTAGCAGAAAATGCGCAAGACAAAAACAACTTCCATGGTTTGTACCGTTCTTTGATCCAAAACATGGTGATAGGAACAACGCAAGGCTTTGAAAAGCTTCTGGAGATGGTTGGCGTAGGTTACAGAGCTGCAGTGCAAGGAAAAAATTTGGATTTGCAAATCGGCTTTTCACACCCAACAAAAGTAGAAATTCCTGAAGGAATTCAAGTGACTGTTGATAAAGGAACTGCAATTTTAGTCAAAGGAATGGACAGTCAAGTGGTCGGACAGTTTGCCGCAACAGTGCGTGCACAACGTCCTCCAGAGCCGTATCAAGGCAAAGGCATTCGCTATAAAGACGAATATGTTCGTAAAAAAGCAGGTAAAGCTGCTGCTGCGAAGAAGTAATTTAAGGTGGACTATGAGAAGTGAATCACTAAAAAAACAGAATAAACAACTAAAGCGTGCGCTGCGCGTTCGTAAGCACCTTCGCGGTTCAACTGCAAAGCCTCGCCTCTGCGTTGTCAAAAGCAATAAACACATTCAAGTGCAATTGATTGATGATGAAAAAGGAATCACCTTAGGAACAACCGCTACATTCGCAAAAGAATTTCGCAATACCGAATTCAATCACAGAAATAAAGCGTCCGCGCGAAAATTAGGCGAGAAAATTGCAGAAATAGCAAAGAAACATAATGTCAAAGAGATCGTCTTTGATCGCGGTCCTTTTAAATATCATGGTGTACTCGCAGAGCTTGCTGACGGAGCACGTGCGGGCGGATTACAGTTTTAATCAGGATAAAAAGCAAATGGCAAAACATACGGAACAAAAAAAAGAGAAGAACAGTGAGCTCATCGAAAAGGTGCTCTATGTCAACCGCTGCTCTAAAGTTGTGAAAGGCGGACGCAAATTCAGCTTCTCTGCTCTCATACTTATCGGCGATGGTAAAGGTCGTGTCGGTTACGGCTTTGCAAAAGCTAATGAGCTCACAGATGCAATCAGAAAAGGCGGCGAATTGGCGCGCAAAAATATGAACCGTTATGAATTGCAAGGCTCTACAATCCCTCACGAAATTACTGCACGTTGGGATGGTGCTTCAGTCATGATGAAACCTGCTCCAGAAGGTGCTGGAATCATTGCGGGTTCGAAAGTTCGTGCGGTGCTTGAAATGGCCGGAGTCAAAGACGTCACAGCAAAAAGTTTAGGCGCGAATAATCCGATCAATCTTGTTAAAGCTACTTTCAAAGCCTTAGAATCGCTTCGCACACGTGAAGCCATTAAATCTATGAGAGGTGTGGCATGAAGTCATTATCGAACTTAACAAATAGTTCTAGACCTTATAAAAGATACAAACGCGTTGGTCGTGGTCCAGGTTCAGGCTTGGGCAAGACTTGTGGACGTGGTGAGAAGGGTGCTGGAGCACGTTCTGGATACAAAAGACGTCTCGGTTACGAGGGTGGTCAGTTCCGTATATTTATGAAAATGCCAATCCGTGGTTTTAGCAATGCCCGTTTTCGTAAGCCTTATGATGTGATCAATCTCGATCAAATTGACGCAGCGTTTAAAGATGGAGAAGTTGTTAACGCGCAATCTTTAGCGGACCGTGGATTTCTTAGCGGAACAACATTTGGAATTAAAATCCTTGGCAATGGCGAGCTGACAAAAAAAGTCACAATTGAAGCAGCTGCCCTGTCTAAGTCTGCGCAAGAGAAACTGCAGAAAGCAAATATTTCATTCAAAATCCTCGAAGACGGGATCTAAAAAAGTAAACAGTAAACGGTAAACAGTAAACAGTAGAAAAACACAACTCGTGCAGAATTTCTACTGTTTACTGTTTACTGTTTACTCTAAAAGGAATAAACGATGTTGCAAGACCTGCGAAATGTAGCCCGAATTCCGGAACTAAAGGCAAAAATCTTATTCACACTGATGATGTTGGCCATATGCCGCATCGGAGGATTTATTCCTGTTCCAGGAATTAATGGTGAAGTGGCATTGAGCTTCTTTCGTCAGACAACGGGCGGCGGCCAAAACCTGTTTCAGTTGGTTGACATCTTTTCAGGTGGTGCTTTTTCTCAGATGACAGTCATTGCTTTGGGAGTCGTTCCATATATCTCTGCTTCCATTATCATGCAGTTGCTCGTTGCCCTCTGGCCATCGCTACAGCGTGAAATCCGAGAAAATAGCGAACAAGGCAAACGCAAAGTTAATAAGTACACACGTGTATTAACAGTGTTGTTGTCCATCCTGCAATCCGGACTTTTTGCAAAATATGCCATCCAAATGAATCTCGCGCGCCCAGGAATTGTGGCTGGTGAATTGCTTGATGTACAGATGCTTGGAATTCCATGGCTGTTTTTCTTGATCACCATCCTCACTATGACGACAGGCACAATTTTGTTGATGTGGATCGGAGAACAAATCACTGAAAAAGGCATCGGAAATGGAATGAGTTTGATCATCACCATCGGTATTCTGTCACAATTGCCAACCGCTATGGGAATGATCATGCAACAACTGAATCTGGATTCCCAAGAGCCCGGTCAGATGAATTTTGCCACTGTTCTTGTGATGATGACCATTTTTGTTTTGGTGACAATTGCGACCATCATGATTATTCAAGGGCACCGTAGAATTCCTCTACAATATGCTAGAAGGGTTGTTGGAAGAAAAGAAACACAAGGCGGTTCCTCTTATATTCCGCTGAAAATTAATTATGCCGGAGTCGTTCCCGTTATTTTTGCATCCTCATTGCTCATGTTTCCTGCAACGCTTGCGACCTTTATCGGCACCGGAAATTGGGTTGGCGAAATCGCCTCCTGGATGTCCCCTGGAAGCACTTTGTACTTAATTATGTTTGTGCTCCTTATTCTGTTTTTCACCTATTTCTGGACAGCAACGCAATTTCGTCCGGATCAAATTGCTTCAGACATGAAAAAAAATGGCGCATTCATTCCAGGAATTAGACAAGGAAAACCGACTCAGGAATATCTGGAAGCAACAATGAATAAGATTACATTGATCGGAGCTGTGTTTTTAGCGCTGATCGCCATTCTTCCAAACCTTGTGGGCAGCATTTTGGGTGTTCCACAAACAATTAGCTATTTCTTTGGAGGAACGGCATTACTGATTTTAGTTGGTGTTGTTTTAGACACAATGAAGCAGGTGGAGTCGCATTTGTTAACAAAACGTTACGAAGGCTTCATGAAGCGCAGCCGAGTAAGGGATAGGTAAAAAATATCACCACAAAGACACAAAGAGCATAAAGACACAAAAAAACATAAACGAATAAAAATAACAAGGAAGATAGGATCGCCTTCGGCGGCAGGATAATTTTGGTTTGTTAGCTGTGAGGCATTAGGGATCCTATGTTACTTGTTAATATGCCCTCTTTCTTCTTTGTGATCTTTGTGTCTTTGTGGTGATACTTTCCCATTGCGGGGAAAGCGGAGATTTGGTAAATTATTTAACTTGTTTAGAAAAATGTTAGGAGTATTCAATGCCTAGAATTATCGGTATCGATGTACCGGATAATAAAAGATTAGAGGTTAGCTTAACCTATCTCTATGGGATAGGGCGTCACCTTTCAAATGAAATTATCACGCGACTTGGCTTAAATCGCAACATGCGCGCTAACAAATTGACTCAAGATGATATTGCACGCTTGAATGCTTTATTACAGGGTGAATACCTTGTGGAAGGGGATCTGCGTCGTCAGGTCCAAAATAATATCAAACGTTTGGTCAGCATTCACTCTTATAGAGGCATGCGCCACCGCGTCGGTCTTCCAGTCCGCGGACAAAGAACAAAAACTAATTCTCGTACACGTAAAGGCAAACGTAAAACTGTTGCCGGTAAGAAAAAATAATTTAGAGGAGATCTCGGCTTGACAAAACAACAACCTGAAGAAAAAAAAGCAGCAGCACCAGCAACACCAGCTGCTACTAAAAAACCAGCTAAAGCAAAGAAAAAGTCTGCACCGTACTCTCCATCAGGAGTAGCGCATGTAAAGGCTACATTTAACAATACGATTGTAACGATTTCTGATCCTGCAGGACGTGTTATCACATGGTCGTCAGCTGGAAAAGTGAACTTTTCTGGATCCAGAAAATCTTCAGCTTTTGCTGCTACAGTTGCTGCTCAGGATGCTGGGAAAGCTGCAATGGCTGCAGGTGTTCGTGAAGTGGAAGTGGATTTGAAAGGGCCTGGAGCAGGTCGTGAGTCTGCTGTGCGCGGACTTCAGAGCTCTGGACTACAGATTTCCGTCATTAGAGATACAACACCTGTTCCGCACAACGGTTGCCGCGCACGTAAACGCCGTCGCGTTTAAGCACGTTTGTAGAGCAGTATTAACTATTTTGCACAAATTATTTCTCAATATCAGGAGACGATATCATGGCAGTTAAGTATGGCAAATTTGAATTGCCTCAACGCATTACTATTGACCAGAGTACAGCAACACCGACGTATGCTAGATTTACCGCAGAAGCCTTTGAAAGAGGGTTTGGGCACACCATCGGTAATAGTATGCGCCGTATGATGCTGGCTGCCTTGGAAGCACCTGCGATCATTTCCATCCGCATCGAAGGCATTCCTCACGAATATATGGCCATCGAAGGCATCGTTGAGGATATGACAAACATCATCTTGAATTTGAAAGGAGCTCTCTTACGCAAGCTTCCAATGGATGATGTATCGCATTCTCGCGAAACACGTTTTATCACATCGAATATTCATATTACCCGTGAAAATTTGGATAAGAGCAAAGGTGGATACTCAGTTACTCTTGGCGATATTATTAAAGACGGAACTTACGAAGTGGTTAATCCAGAGCTTCATCTCTTTACAGTGACGAAGCCGATGAAAAAGCAGATTGATTTACGTGTTGCCATGGGAAGAGGATACGTTCCTTCCGAGCGCCATGTGTTAAGAGATAAAACAGCAGATGAAATTCTGATCGATGCTGCGTTTTCTCCAGTGAGATTAGTGAACTACTTCGTCGAAAACACACGCGTTGGACAAGACACAGACTTCGACCGTTTGATTTTGGAAGTGACGACCGATGGAAGGATTTCTCCGACAGAAGCGTTATCGTTTGCCGCACAGATAGGCCACAAGCACTTTGATGTGTTTAACGAACTCGAGCCACATGCGATGTCATTCGATGAAGGGTATGAAGAAGGCGAAGGTGATGACGATGAGACCATGGACAAACTCTGTTTGCGCATTGATGAAATTGAGCTCTCAGTACGTTCTACGAACTGTTTAAGCGGAGCCAACATCGATACGATTGCAGAATTGGTCTCGATTCCGGAAAGAAAGATGTTAGAGTTTAAGAATTTCGGCAAGAAGTCTTTGAATGAGATCAAAGCAAAGTTGCAAGAGATGAATCTTCATCTTGGAATGGATTTAGCGCGTTATGGCATCTCGCAAGAGAATGTGAAAGATAAGATCCGCGTTTTCCAGGAAGAGAGAAAACATAAAAAAGAAGCTATGAAAGAGGCTGCTGAGGCATAATATGAGACATTTAAAAAATACAGTAAAATTAAACCGTACGTCGTCACATAGGCGCTGCATGTTTGCGAATATGTTGAAGTCTTTGATTGAGCATGGTCGTATTACAACAACTGTGCCAAAAGCAAAAATCTTGAAGCGTTATGCGGACAAAATGATTACGATTGCAAAAAAAAACACGCTTGCAGCACGCCGTCAGGCCATTGCAGAGCTAATGATTCAGTACAATCCGTTGACAGAAAAAGAGAAGCGCGCTGCACGTAAAGGCGATACCAGTTCATACAATCGTGACAGACAAGTCATTGAATTTCTTTTTTCCAACTTGGGTCCACGCTTTGCTGACCGTCAAGGCGGTTATACACGTATTGTTAAAGGCGCAAACCGCGTCGGAGACAATGCACAAACGTGTATCATTGAGTACTTAGAAGCTTAAAAAGAAGTAAACAGTACACAGTAAACAGTATTCAGTAGAAAGGGACTTAAGGGACATCAAGGACAACAAAGACAACAAAGACGGCGGGGACAAAAATAGGTTCCTTGATTGTCATTGATGTCATTGTTGTCCTTGCTCTCTTTTATGTCCTTTTTGTCGTTTATGTCCTTTAATCCTTGTGGGTTTTTATTTTTTATGACACAATTTGGCTATAAAGTGTCGTAAAGAGTGTCGTATAAATGTCGTATAAACCAAAATTCCACATTACCCTGTCAATTGCTAATGCCTTAACAGCTATTGAGCACGCTAGGGGATTTCTTAACGCTGCACAATTATCAGAAAACTGGCTGACACATATGCGCGAACGGGCGTTTATTTTAGAAGCGCACCATACAACACATATCGAAGGGACGCATCTTAGTTTAGATGATTCTGAAAAACTATTATCTGGAAAATCCGTGAAGGGTGCTGATGCAGATGATGTTAAGGAACTGCTAAATTACAGAAAAGCGTTTGATTTTGTTTCAGAATATGTTCTTTCAGAAAGACCGATTACAGAAGGATTAATAAGAGAAATTCATAAAAAATTAGTCCAAGGTGTAAGAGGCAACAGTGCAGATCCTGGTAAATACCGAACAATTCAAAATTATGTCGCAAATTCTAAAACAAAAGAAATTATTTATACACCACCCGCTGCATATGAAGTCCCTATTTTGATGCAGGAATTAGTTGATTGGATTCAAAATGAGACCATGATACCTCCCGTCTTGATTGCAGGGATTGCTCAATTTCAGTTAGTACATATCCATCCTTTTCTTGATGGAAATGGCCGAAGTGCAAGACTACTTTCGACTCTTTGTCTTTATCGTTCTGGGTATGATTTTAAAAAGTTGTTCACAATCAGTGAATATTACGATCGAAATCGACAAGAGTACTATCATGCTTTGCAGTCAGTAAGAAATAACCATCTTGATTTAACAGTTTGGCTTGAGTATTTTTGCAAAGCTTTGGCGACGCAAATGAATGAAATTGAAATCAAAGGCACCTATGCTTTGAATTTAGATCATTTAGTCATAAAGCATGCATTGTCTGATCGACAAAAGAAACTGTTAGAAATGTTACAGGAAAAAGAAGAGTTCACCATACAGTTTTACGAATCACTTTTTCCAAAAGTCAATCGTCGTTCCTTGCAACGCGATCTTTCTGATTTAGTAGAAAAAGGGCTTCTTAAGCAGTCTGGAACGCGAAAAACAACGCATTATACTTTGAATGACCTGCTGCAAGAAATTACTACTGAAAACCAACACAATCAAATGCTAGATGGTAAGAGAATGGGCAAAGAAGAATGGTAAAAGTCTTTTATGTCCTTTCAGGTCCTTGTTTTGTTTGCGACAAATTTGGCTATAAAGTGTCGTAAACAGTGTCGTATAAATGTCGTAAAAAGTTTGCTTTGTCATCTAATAATCATAAACAATTGTTTGAAATTGAATGCTCGTATAGTATTGCGATTCTCAATAATTTAATTTGGATAGTTTTTATGTTTAAAAAAAACAACGGCTTTTGCGTTTTAATTTTAATGGCTATTTTGGGATTGCATTTTTATGCGAATGCGCTTCCTAACGTGAATAAAACATTTATCGTTACAGGTGCCTCAGGAGAGTTGGGGGGTGCCATTGCGCGATTGCTTGCACAGGACAACAATTTGATTCTCACTGGTAGAGATAGCAGCAAATTAAAAAAACTGCAGGAAGAGTTGAAGGCAGCTAGTCCGAATAATTTTGAAGTGAGCACTCTTGATTTTGTTAGCGATGCCTCTCGGAAGAGTTTTATAAATTACTTAAATCAAAATCACGCTTCTATTGCAGGGCTGGTTTTGATTACACCGAGACCACAATTTTATGGAAAAGGCGTGTGGCAAGAGGAAAATGTTTGGCTGGATGTGATCCAGAACACATTTACAGGACCTCTTGAGGTCTTAAAAAACGTTGTGCCTTATCTTGCAAATCCTAGCAAAGTCGTTGTTATAGCAGGAACAACATCCATTCAGGTGCAGCCAGAGACAGGTCCTAATGGAGTAATTCGCAGAATGTGGACGACTTATAACAAAATTTTATCGCATCAATTGGGACCGAAGGGAATCTCCATTAATACTGTTTCACCAGGTGTTGTGATGACAGATTTTCATCAGAAAAGAATTCAGAAAAAAGCAAACGATGATGGAATAACCTATAATGATCAGATGGAAAAAGAAGTGGCTAATATCCCCCTGAGACGTCATGCAAAGCCACAAGAGGTCGCGCAAACGGTTAAGTTTCTTTTGTCTGAACAATCTGACTTTATCAATGGAGTGAATTTGCTTCTTGATGGTGGCTTAACATTAAGTTATTAAAAAAACCTAAGATAAAAAATAACAAGGATAGGCAAGATCTTTTTGAATAATGAAATCTGAATCGTGTTGTTGCATAAATAACTGTAGCTAAGCCCGTAGGGCGTCTGATTTTAGCCCACAGTGACCGTAGGGAACTGTGGGTAGATTGCAAAAATATTAGAGCCCATAGGGCGACTGAAAACAGGAAAATCAGTCGCCCTACGGGCTCTACTCTTTTCTTAGCATACCCACAGTTCCCTACGGTCACTGTGGGCTAAAATCAGACGCCCTGCGGGCTTAGCTGCATAATTTAAAACAAAGGTATCTTCGCGAAGCGAAAATAAACTTAGTTTTGATTTATGCAACAACGCTCTTCTGACTTCTTTTTTACGCTTTTTCTTCCAACAGCCTATAATTGACTTTACCGGTGCCCATGATTGGGATTTCGGGGAGCTTGGTCACGGAAGAGACCTTCACAAGGTTGCTAAAACCGGCATCTTTGAGGCTTTTGTTCACATCATCCACAGTGATATCAAACTTTGTAAATAGATTGATTTTTGTCTTTTCTCCGGGCTGCTCTTTCGCTGTTATTGCCAAGATAGGCCCTTCGTCACCATAGCCTAAACGCTTTTTCAATGCTTCTTGCAACAGCGCATCTTCAATCGATGCTAAGCTAACCATTTCGCCACCAATTTTGATAAAGCGTTTCAAGCGGCCAGAAATATGCAAGTTGCCTTCACTGTCTAGATGACCGAGGTCTCCGGTGTTGTACCATTGATGCCCATTTAGCTGAATAAAGGGCGTTGCCAATCCTGGATTCAAGTATTTAGAAAACACATTGGGTCCACGTGCCAATATTAAGCCTGTTTCGCCTTTGGGCACTGGAGCATGAGTGTTGACATTAACAATGGCAATGTCGACTCCTGGAATGGCTTCTCCAACCCCTTTTCGAGGCTTTTCTGTGCGATTGAAGGTCAAAACAGGAGCGCACTCCGTAATGCCATAACCTTCAAAAAGCATGTTAGGTTTTCCGAGATTTGTAATGGTTTGGTCTAGTTCTGGAGGCATTTTTTCTGCTCCAGTGATGCACAATCGCAATGTCTTCAATTGTTCCGGTTTAATGACTTTCAGCATTCCTTTGATGAATGTTGGGGCTCCGCAGATGATGGTAACTCCCCATTTTTCGAATCCTTTTGCCAAGCTTTTTCCGTCGGTGGGATCTGGAGAAAATGCGACGCGAATGCCTGCGAGCAATCCGGCGAGGCTGCTGATGGTAAATCCGAAAGAGTGGAATGGAGGAAGGATTCCGAATAGCACATCATCAGAGTGTAGGTGTAGGGCATCTAGAGAGGCTCTTTGATTGCTTAGGATATTGTAATGAGAAAGTGGTACGCCTTTGGGCATGCTTTCTGTGCCGCTTGTAAACAGAATTACTGCCGGGGTGTCGCGTGAAATTTTGTCAGATCCAAATGCCTTTAGAATGCTGTTTGGACTGTTTTTTGAGAGCAAAAATGATTTTAGCTTATCTTTCAGGCCGATTTTTGCGCGCACATCTTCGAGCATAACCATTTGTTCTTCGATGCCGGTAAAATCTACGTTTTGCAGTTTATCGATAAAGCTCCAAGACGTGAGGACTGTTTTAATATGCGTGAGATCTTTAATTGCTTGTAGATGGCGTGGTCCTACAGTCCAATTGATCATGACAGGAATTTTTCCCGCCAATTGGCATGCTAAAATTGTCATGCTTGCAGCGACGCTTGCTGGCAAAAGGATGCCGACATACTCTCCAGGAAGCTTTTTGATATAATTGGCTAGAATAATTGTTCTCAATTTAAGTTGGGAATAGGTAACCACTCCGGCACGCATATCTGCACAGGCGATGGCTTTATTCATGCGTTCGCAGTTATTTAGGAAAACTTCAGGGATAGTATTGCCTTCAGCTAGTTGTGCGCGTGTTTTTTTGATAGGACGATTCCATTTGGAGACGTCGGTTTCCTCTTCGTCGACAGTTTCTTCTCCGGCAATTTGTTTTGAAGCGAGTGCCATAAATTTTCCAACTGTAGTGAGGTCGTTGGAATTCACACCAGAGATGTCGAACTGATCTTGTAAGAAGGCGATCAATTCGGCGAGATCGAGAGAATCCATTCCTAGATCAGCTGTGAGAGACATATTTGGGGTGATGGACGATTCTTCACGCGACGTCAATTCAGAAATTTTCGTTAACACTTTCTTCTGCACATCTTGTGGAACGGAAGCGATCTGGATAGCTTCATCTCGTTTTAAACCGGCTTGCCAAATTTCGGGTAGTTCTTTTTTCCATCTGCTGTAGGAGACAAGCACTAAGGAGTCGCCAGGATACTGTGTGGATTGTGAGACGAGACCATCAGGTTTGTTGTACCACTGTTCTAAGTATTTGTTAAATCCCAAGCGTGATGCGTTGTAAGGAAAATCTTTTGGAACCGGTTCGAACTCGATAATGACTTTGCGTCGGGGTGTAAAGAAAATGAGATTTTTAAAAACTGAGCCCATTTTTTGGAATATTGTGCCAAAAATTGTTGGAGTTTTTCCTGTGAGAGCTCGAGAAAAGCTGCTGCCCCAGAGGCCTTTCACGCGAACGAGGACGATATTGACTTCTGGAGTTTCCTGAATAATTTTATGAACTGCGGAAGCTCCTTCGATCGCTTCGTAGGCAGTATGTTTCACTTTTCCTGCGGGGAAGATGAGAAAGTTTTCCTTATTCCGAAGTCCTTGCATGATGGCTTGGATAACATTTTCAATTTTTTTTCGTTTTAAAGAGTTGCTGGTTGTGGAAAAGTTTGGGACTGGGAGCGCATTAAGAAAGCGCATGAGTCCGTTAACAAAAGGAAGGTAGTACATGTATTCGACGATTAGGGGTCTGAGGCGGAATTTTGGCCACAGAGAAAAAGTCACCGACGTGGCATCGACAAACACAGTAGGGTGGTTAGGCAGAAATAGAATTCCACCGGGTTTGTTCAATGTTTCTGGAGTGAGTTTGTCTAACCCTTTGACTTCGATGTCGTAACGAAACCACAGGATACTCCTCATGAAACAAACGATTAGAAATTCAACAATTGTTTTCACATGACCTCTCTTTTTCGAATCTCCTATCATACTTCGACAAGAAATAAAAAAAAACAAGATAGACAGGAAGAAAACAAACAGGATCATTAGGATCGGGCAGGATCAAAAAAAGAGAAAAATTAAATTTCTTTTTCCATTTTATCCTGCCAGATCCTGTCGATCCTGTTTGTTTTCTTCTTGTATATCCTGTTTTATTTTTCTGGCTTCTTTTTTCTTGTGCCTTATGCATGACATCATGTATAGCTGCATTTGTTTGAAAAATTTTGGTATTTAAAAATATGTTTTGTCGAAGAGTTTTTGTCGTTTTTATCATCAATTTCTGTCTGCTTTTTTTGAATTCAGGATTGAGTGCTTACAACATTAATGAACAGTACAAAGGGGGCTGTGCATGTGGTTGTGCTTGCGGGCAAAATTGCTCTTGTGGATGTGTGAACAACAAAAATTGCGACTGCCTCGAACATTGCCGTATTCCTGTATGCTATCCCTATCACAAAGGATCAAAAGGTGCATGGTTTCCTGAAACTCCTCCGCTATTTAAACCTTTTATTGCCGATCCGCGTGAGATCACATTTTCGTTAGGTTGGCGCTTTCACGATCGTTTGTTTGGAGACGATATTGTCGATGTTTCTTACGGTGATGCCTTGCCGATTTATGAGTGGTGTGATGTATGGAGATGGCATGGAAAACTGCGTATTGAAGTTGAAGGTGCCTTGTGGGCTGTGTTTGCGCCTCATGAAGAGTCTGCTCCATTAATCAATGCGGATTATTATGTGGGCATACCTGTTACTTATGCGTTTGACAATTGGTCATTTCGTTGGCGCATTTATCACATTTCATCACACATTGGGGATGAGTTCCTTCTAGACCATATTGACGATGGCTTTGAAAGATTTAATCCGAGTGCCGAATACACCGATTTTTTTGTGTCGAATCAATTTACTGATGATATTCGTCTCTATGGTGGTGCAGGCTTGATCATCCATCAGGATCCGTCGTTTCACTGCGGACCGCTTTATGCTGAAGCCGGTATGGAGATTAAACTGCATGCTTTAGAAGGGCTCAGCAGAAAAAACAATTTGTATGGCATTCCTTTCTTTGCGATGCATTTCCGTTACAATCGTGTCTTCAAACATCATGTTGACGCCACATATGCTTTAGGGTATGAATGGGGTAAAATTGTCGGACTGTGCAGAAAGGTCCGTGTGTTTTTCGAGTATCACGATGGATATTCTTTAGAAGGACAGTTTTGTAAATTTCCAACGAGTTATTTAGCATTACGGATGACTTATGGCTTCTGAGCCCCCAGAGCTTCCTGAGCAAGATTTTATTCATGAAGAGCCAAAGAAAAACAAGCCCACGTTTTTGGTATGGTTGATTGCTCTGGTTTTTGCGTTGCTGCTCATTTGGGGAGCTCGTGGTTGGTACTTAAATCAGATTCAGGAAAAAATTGCTGCTAGTCCTTTTCTTCAAGTAAAAAATCGTGAGATCTCTTTATTTCTGTGGCAATTTCCTGAGCATTTTCGTTCGCATGCGACAAACAAATCCGGATATCTTCCCGCTTTTCAGTACCAAGACAGGGTTGTTGTGGATCCTGAGTTAGCTGACAGCTATGCGATTGCGCCTCCACAACTTCTGTTTTTGTACCATACATGGAAAAGGTTGTTGAGCAGCTATTACTCATCAAGACCTATTTCTGTTAAAGAGTTCCAAGAATTTTTGAGCTATGATGAGCAATGGAAACCGCAATTTTGGCAGGAGGCTCCAGAAGAGTATGTGAGGTTTGTTGCGTCATTGTCTGAACGACAGTTTGGAGAAAACTTGGATGCTTTGCCAAATACGACATTGCCTATAGTAGTGCGTCAGGCGTTTCAGGGATGGAAAAATTATTTCAAAGAGGGCAATGAAATTAATGCCCTCAGGCCTACGTATCGACAGATTCGTGAATTTCTAGTCAGTTATCCAAACTATATGCGCAACTTCTGGAGAAATATCGTTGCCGATACCACTCCGCACTATTTGATTTCGCTTTATTCTAAGTCTTTCGTCAACGAAGAAGAGGTCCCTCAGCAAGAGCTGACAGCGTTTCTAAAAGTTGCCTACTACAACTACTACCAATCCCGACAGGTGCTTTAAAGTTTGAGTAAATAAACGCTGATTTTATCGCAAAGACACAAAGATTCGCAAAGGCGCAAAGAAAAAAAAGAAGAATAAATTTTTCTTGATAGACATTGAAGGCGAGAGATAATTTTCTTTGTTTATTTTTTCTCTATATCTCTTGATTCTGAAATGAATTCTTTTTTCTTTTCTCTTTGCGCCTTTGCGAATCTTTGTGTCTTTGCGATAAAGTCAGAGTTCACTGAAATAGTTTGTGGTCAAAAATATGGATGCAAAAGGGTTTGCTGAGAAAGAAATTGCTCCGCATGTGGCACGGCTTGAAGAGGATATTCCTTTTCGTTTGGAGCTGTTTCGGAAAATGGCAAAAGCCAATTTGTTCCTCCTGGCTGTGTCTAAAGAGTCTGGAGGGGCTTTTAGCGATACTCTGAGCTACCTTTTGGCGTTAAAAGAGATCGCTAAAGTTGATGCAGGCATATCTGTCGCCATGGCTGTTACCAATATGGTTGCAGAGTGCATCGCCACACACGGATCTGAAAAACAGAAAAAACAATTTATTCCAAAAATTAGTTCCGGCGAAAACATTCCCTTGTCATTTGCATTAACAGAGAAAAATGCCGGCAGCGATGCCAAAAACATCGCCTCTACAGCACATCGACAGGGTGATTGTTTCAAAATCAATGGAGAAAAACAGTTCATCACCAATGGAGACCTTGCTAAAATACTGCTTGTTTTCGCCAAAACAGAAAAGGGGATTTCTGCTTTTCTCGTTGATCACAATGCTTCCGGATTGAGTGTCACAAAAAAAGAACGCAAATTAGGTCTTTTAACGGCTAATTTGGTTTCCTTGAAGTTTGAAGACACCTCTGGAGAACTTCTGGGTCACGAAGGCGAAGGTTTTAAGCTAGCTTTATCAGCCCTTGACAGCGGAAGGCTGAGCATTGCCGCACAAGCGATTGGTATTGCCGAAGCGGCTTATGAGGCGGCGCTTAATTTTGCTAAGAACCGAGAGCAATTTGGCCATGCTATAAGCGAAAATCAAGCCATAGCCTTTAAGCTTGCCGACATGCATGTCAAGCTGAGTGCTTCGCGGTTGCTGCTGGAGAAAGCTGCTCTGCTGAAAGATGAGGGAAAACCATTTTCCCTAGAGGCTTCCGAAGCGAAGCTCTATTGCTCAGAAGCATGCAATGAAATCACTGCCGAAGCACTCCAGATTCATGGAGGCTATGGTTATATCAAAGATTATCCTGTCGAAAAGTATTTCCGCGATGCGCGGGTGACGACTCTCTACGAGGGCACCAGCGAGATCCAACGCATTGTCATCTCCAGATCTATTCTTAAGTAACATCTTAATCTCGATCTTGATCATGATCTTAATCCTCCTTTTCTTCGATTTTCTAAATTCGAGCTTTTATGCCCGAGATTAAGATTTTCCCTTTATGAGGGCACAAGCGAGATTCAACTTATTGTCCAAGGCCTGGAAATATAAAAGCCTAGGGCATCGCCCTAGGTGTAATTTGAGAAGGATCGCAGGCTGAAGGCCTGCCATTTAATAGCGCAGGCCTTCAGCCTGCATATTTCTAATATAATCCACCTAGGGCGATGCCCTAGGCTTTCAGATCTCAGGCCTTTGGCCTGAACTAAACCTTAATTATTCCGTTGCAAATTAAAACTATAGACTAATTAAAATTATGATTTTATAATATTAATAGGTGAATTTCTGTTAAAGGAGGAATTATGTCAATCCCTGGATTAGATAGTAGCTTTACAAATCATACCGTAACAAATGTTGGAGTTAATAAGGCAGACAAAAAAGATTCCGAGGTTTTTGTTGTCGATAGAGACGGAAATGTCAAAATCGTTAAAGCAACCGATCGAAAAACAAGCGGTGTCAAAGATGCCCATTTAAGCGAAGTAGCCAAAACGATGAAGGATCATTTAGATAAATCCCAAAAAAGTGGTGGCTTTAAGGAAATTGGAGTGGTAGGCGAACATCTTAGTAAAAATGTAAATGCCTTAAACGAAAAGATAAAAAAATGGAATCAACTACGCGACGAAAGATGGGGTGAAACAGGTACTTTAGGTCGTAGAATAGCTGATGCACTTTTTGGCACCACAAAAATCAAAGAGATAGAACTTAAAGATTACAATATTACTGATGTCAATATAGAACGAGCACGTGGTCCTCAGCAGACTGCGTTAAGAGAAAGAGCCAATACAATGTTGCAATCTGGGAGATTGTCTCCTAAGGATAGAGAAGAATATCGAGCCATCGGCGATAAATTGGGTATTATGGGTGGAGACTATAATAAAAAAGAGCAAGCCAAAATTTACTTAAATTTGCTTCAGTGGACTTCACAGAATACGGCGGACGCCGAAGAATTTTATACTGTATTGGAACGCTATAAAGATAACAATTTTGATTCTTTAAAGATGGAAGAGGATTTTTTTGCTCCGATCGTACTCAAAAAACTCGATGAGCTTATGCTCGATTATATGAAGCTAAAGCCTGATAATCCAACTGATCGCGCGACAGCAAAGGAATACGATAAGAGATTTGAGCTTTTAAGATCATTTTCTTTGGAAATGTCAGATCCTGCCGATCGAAATCAAAGACTTGAAATGATTCGTTTGAATCAAAAACGTTTTGTTTAAGGAGATAATCTAAATTTTCTTGGAGGTAAATTATGCCAGGCGTACACGGATCCCCAGCTCCTATCGATCCTAATCTTTATAAAACAACTATTAGTAAAGATGAGGATGTTGGTAAAGAGAAATTCTTTTTCTACGTTAAAAAAGATGGTCAGGTGGGTTTAAGAGATCAAAGACAACAGCTGACAAATACGGTTGCAAATAAATCCTTGGGTGAAGTTTCACAGAAACTAAATGAACAACTAGCCAAATTTGATGGCAATCATATGACAGGAGAACAAGCAATACATTTGAAAGATAATGTTGATAAACTCAATTTAAAAATCAAAAAACATAACGATAATTTAACGAAAGGCTGGTTCTCTTTTATCACCAAATATTTCACTATTGCTGAAGTAAAGTCGAAGGATTTAGATGAGGCAGCTGAAAAAGCAAAAAAAGCAATAGTGGAGGAATCGGCAAAGTTAGAACAATATAAGCAAAACCAAGTCAATTTTATTAAAAAAAGTGTTGTGGAAATCACAGGTCCAGTAGATGGTCGCACTTTGTCAGCTGAAGATGCTAACAAGCTTGAGATTTATGCAAAACATGCGGGACAGCACACCTTCAACGGGGAAGCAGTGATTTATTCCTCTCTTTTAACAGAAGCAGCAAAAGGTAATAAAAATATAAATATACCACGCGTGATGAGCGCTCTGAAGGATGCCTTCAATAAAAGAGGCAATGAAGAAATCATGCCGGATATGCAGAAACATCTAGATGCTGCATTAGATAAACTCACTGAACATTATACTAAATCTTTAAACAGCGCTTCTGCTGCATTGCATAAGTTTTCTGGTAGTACGATTGAGCCTGGAGATCTAGCAGCACAGCAAAAATTAGCCACAGCTAAAGAAGCATATGAAAACGCTAGAAGTCCTGAGAACGCTGCAGCGCTTCTTAAGCTTGCTGAGGTGTATCGTGCCATGGGCAATGAACCAAAAATGAACGAATGTGTAAGTTTGGCTAACAGAAATCTTCCTATAGTAGAGAAAAGACCTAGGGATAATACAGGTACTGCTTCTGGATATGCGACAAATCTCATGAATAATGCAGCTACAGAAAGAGAAGCAAAAGCGTTTGCAGCATTCAAAGCAGAAGTTAATAACGCAACAAAGGAATGGAATGCAAAGAGTAACGAGGTCAATCCTCAAAAAGCTGATGTCGATGCCGCAGTTTTAAAAGCCGGACGAGGTTAAGGATAGTAAAGTGAAATAATAAAACTGGAGGTTAATATGAGTACTGTCGGAGGACCAAAATTAGACGATTCGTTTATTAATTATAGCTACAAAAATACTGGGTTAATTAGCTCAAAAAAAAGTAGTGGAAAAATGTTCGCAGTTATGACAGATGAATCAATTAAAATTATAGATCAAACAGCTAAAAAGGCAACAACTGTAAAATCTACAGCTCTTGCATCTGTTGCAGAATCAATGAATAAGTATCTGGATAAAGCTCGCGACGAGGGTTTTAAAGATGTATATTCTGTGAAAGATACTTTACGTGATAACGTTGAGGAACTAAATGCTAAAATTCGGATATGGAATAAAGAAGTCGATGATAGTAGGTTCTTAAGTGCCATACATTCGATTCTTCATGGATTAAGTGAGAGCTGGGGATTAAAAGTTAACGAAGTAGCTAAAGAAAAATTTTCAGAGACGACGATTGAGGCCGCTCGGGGGCAAGCTTTAGAACGAAATGAACAAGCTGTCGATGCATTAATTACGGAACCAAGATATGGAGAGTTGTCGAAAAAATTAGATGAGTTAAATAGTAATGCACCTGAAGATCTCGAAGAGTTAGCTCCGGGAGAACGTGAAGAAATGGTTAAGTATGCCAAGAGATTATCAGAGTTAGATAGACCGAATGATGCAGCTAAAATCTTATATCAGTTGTATTTCACAACTAAAAAGGTCACAGGATTATCAGGACAGGGTTTGGAAGACCCAGTATTAAAACAAAATCTTGATGATCTTAAAAATCTCGCTGACTGTATAAAATCAAATCCCAATGCATTGAGAGGTATAGAAAAAGAAGATGCAGACAAATTAATAAGAAATTTGAGTAATCTTCAATCAGAGTTAGTCGCCTTCGATGCAATCAAAGAAACAGATAAAGAAATTATCCTCGAAGCTTTGAAAAATCTAGAAACGGTATATCGCGGAATATATGTCGGGAATGTTCGAGGAGATGCTTTAGAAAAATTGAATGAAACAATAGTACAAGTAGAAGCACGTTCTCCAGGTTATCAGATGGTGGATGACCAAGAAGATACCTGAAATATCGAAAGCTATCCTAAAAATACCCTTACGCCACTTCGTGGCTTATTATTTTTTTGATTTGACCGTAGGCTCCCTCGCTGCGCTCGGTCTCCTACGGCTAGCCTATGTTGTCGCTGCGCGACTATTTATCGCTTCGCGATTTTTTTTCTGTAAGCATATATCACGAAGTAGTAATTAATCGCGAAGCTATATCAATAACCTTCACTTTTATAAAGAGCTTTAAGGGTATATTGCAAAGCGATAACATAAGTTGGTTCTGTGTGTTATCACTGGGCTTTTTTAAAGGGTTTCAAGCATATACCACGAAGTGGTAATTAGTCGCAGAGCGACGACACAGGCTAGCCGTAGGAGATCGAGCGCAGCGAGGGAGCCTACGGTTTATTACAACAAAATATTAAGCCACGAAGTGGCGTTCCAATTGCTTCAGGAATATATGTCAAAGGGGTGTTTGCCTTGTTCTGGCAGGAGCGTATTCTCTTTTTCGAGCAACTCTTTGCCGGCAAAAATCACTGTGGTGCTTTGCGGTAAACGTGGGACAATGTGCTGTTTGACAGCGTTGATCACTTCCTCTTTCGTCAACGCAATCAACCGATCGCGAAACCCTTGGCGCACTTCAGGTGGACGGCCTTCTCTCAAACGGCTGTAAGTCAAATCTCCACGGCTTCCTGGAGCTACCGGAGCATCCAATCCTTGAATCACTTCAAGCTTCGCTTCTTCTAAATCGCTTTCGTCAAAATTCCCTAATACAATAGTGTCGACGGCTTTTTGAAAGGCCTCCAACGTACTACTGATGTTAGGATCTCGATACGCATAAAAAGTAAAATTGCCTCCGAGAGCATTGCTAGAAGAACCTCCGCCGTAGGCTCCACCCTGCTCTCGAATTAACGCATGCAACACCAAATTGTCAAACAGGTGAGCAGCTACATTAAGAGCCGGTGCATCGGCGTGAATGTAGGGAATCGTCGGAAATACTTGTGCAGTGAAGGCTACCGGCGTTGAGATTACTCTGCCTTGTGAGGTGATCTGTGGCACAGAAATATCCGCTTGCCAACGGGAAAAACTCCGTGTAGGAATTGTTGTGAGACTATAAAACTGCTGTTTTTTCAGATGTTCAAACATTTCACTATTGCATGTCACAACGAGATCGGGATGTTCTAATCCCAAAATTAGGCCTTGCATTTTCTGCAATTTGTCAACGATCTCATCCAGTTTTTCATCAATTTTTCCTGCAAGATCTTTGATAAAATCGTAGTAGTCTAACCCAAACCAAATATTTGCCAGGCGTCCGGCGCGGTCCAATCCACTCGAAGCCAGGTTCATGGCGTAACGTAGGGCATGATTATTGAACGCACTATGGAATGAGGTGTGCTGTTTCAGAATAATTTCTTTGAGACGCGCAACATCGCTGAGGTCTATTCCTAAAGCCATTTCTCCCATTAAGGAAAAAAGCTTGTCTGCTTTGCGATGCAATGCTTTGCCACGGATTTCCAGAGTAGGAAAAAATTGGTGCGCATCATGCGCTTGGATATTGAACGCGAGTGCTGCGCCGACGCCTCCGGTATGTGCCTGAATATATTCCAAGTTTTCGATGTAATTGCGACCGTCGCATCCCATTTGTGACAGTAAGGACGCTAACAAGCGTACGTAAGGCAAATCCTGTTCCTTAATCAAAGGAAGGTCGTACACAAAATTTGCATAGATAATTTCATTAGTAAAACAGCTGTGATGATAGAGTTGCAGTTTGCCTAATTTCTCTTTTGTAATCGGATAATCCCGCGAAACTTTTGGAACGTCTTGCAACGTAATTCTCGGGAGAACATCGATATCTTCTTCCTCTTGTTTTTGTTGGAAGGCATTTAATTCGCGTGTTTGTGTGAGAATATGTTTGACTTGACCGGGCGTTAATTCCTCTTTAATTTTTTTTAGTTCTGCGTACTCATCATCCAACTCTTTTGCCCCCAAAGACGGATTAGGAAGCATGACGATGCGCACAAAATGAGGGTTGTCCAGAAAATATTTCTGCAATAAACCTGTTAAATAGTGTGGATCAGACAGATGCTTTTCGCGGACTTGATCAAAGAGCGAATGGATCAAAAGTCCATCTTCAGGGTTGCCTCCATGCTGTTGTAGAAGGGCAGTTCTCATGAAAAGAGATAATCCATATGGCGCATGGTTGCCCGTGATTTCGCTGCGTGCAAATTCGAGTTGATGGATGGCGTTTTCAAATTGTTCAGGTGGAATCCCGTTGTGGATAAGGTCTTGAAGAGTTTTTCTCATGATACCTTCGAGAGCATCAGCATTTTCTTCATTGCACCCTTTTAATGTAATCATGACGGGCACTTCGCTTATCTCTGTGTCCATAGCAATGGTGGCTTGTTTGCACAGACCAGATTTCAAAAAGGCATGTTTCAATAGTGAAGCATCTGTATCCATTAAAATGATTTCCAAGATACTTAAAGCTAAAAGCTCCTGCTGTTTTAAAATATGGCATGTGAGCCATCCAAAGGCGATAACTGTTTTATCATTTTTATCTTCGTCGGGGGCAAGGGGATATTCTGTAGTCAAAAATTTAGGATCTGAAAAACGAGGCTGCACAGATATCTGTGGAATGGGTTCAAGTTTCTTAACATCTTTTAAGGCATGTGTAGCGATAAAATCCAGATGCTCTTCTAATGGCAAATTGCCGTAGAAAAAAAAGAGACAGCGGCTTGGATGATAGAAAGTTTGATGAAACGCACAAAGCTCTGTGTAGGTAAGTTGTGGAATGTCTTTTGGGTCTCCGCCTGAGTTGCAGCCGTATGTCAAATTAGGAAAAAGAGCTTTGTTCATCTCTTCCGAAAGGCGCGCAGATGCGGATGAGAGGGCTCCTTTCATTTCATTGTAGACAACGCCTTTCCTTTCTAACGAAGAGGTCGCATCATCAGGAATTGTGAATTCCAAGCGATGGCCTTCTTGCAAGAAACTGACTTCATTTAACAAGGGATGAAAGACCGCATCGATGTACACTTCGAGCAAGTTGTAAAAGTCTTTTGGCACTTGCGATGAGGCAGGATAGCAGGTGAAGTCAGATCCTGTTAAAGCATTCATAAATGTGTTAAGGCTGCGTCTTGTCATGGAGAAGAAAGGGTCTTTGACAGGGTATTTGTCGGATCCACAAAGAACAGTATGTTCTAGAATGTGTGCAACGCCGTTAGAGCTATCAGGCAGAGTTCTAAATGACAAACAGAAAAGATTTTCCGGATCTTCATTTTCGATATGCATGACTTTAGCGCCTGTAGGAACATGTGTCAGTTCCTTCAGCACGCATTGCAACTCAGGAAACTCCTTCACATTTGTGAGGACAAAGTCGTGATACTTTTCGCCAACATGATTCATCAGCTCACAGTACAAGAAACAGGATTAACAGGAAAAGAACAAACAGGATCAACAGGATCGAACAGGATCAAAAAAAAGAAAAAGATTAGAAAAAAATGAATCAGATTTAATAAGATTGCTCAAAATTAATTTTAGTTGCTAGGGCTGGATATGTTGCATAAAGACATTACGGAAAAGATTATTGGTTGTAGTTTTGAAGTAATCAATGAATTGGGAATGGGCTTCGTAGAGTCAATATATCAAAGAGCATTGTTTATTGCTCTTCAAGATAAGGGCTTAGTTGTTGAACCTGAGAAAAGAATTCCTGTCCAGTTTCGCAATATGCAGATCGGTTATTTTGAAGCAGATGCCATAATTGATAATTCGGTGGTTTTAGAATTAAAGTGTTGTAAAGTGCTTTTGCCAGAACACAGTGCACAGCTTATAAATTACCTAAAGGCAACGAATATGGCTGTAGGTCTTTTAATTAATGTTGGCAATAAAGAATTGGAATGGAAACGGATGCATCATCCTAATATAAAATAATTCTTCTTTTTTCATCCTGCCCGATCCTGTCGATCCTGTTTGTTTTTTTTCTTGTTCGATCCTGTTGATCCTGTTTGTTTTCTTCCTGTTGATCTTGTTTGTTTTTTCTTGTGAATCATGTTATCCTTGTGATTATGAAGAAGAAGGTACTGTTTCTACCGAATGTGATCACGGCTTTTGGGTTGTGCTGTGGGCTGTTTGTCATCTTTAAAATGAGCATGACGCCAGCAGGAGAAGTCACAAAAGAGCTCTTAGCACGTGTGACAGGCATACTTTTGCTTGCTGCTTTTGCGGATTTGCTTGATGGTGCCCTTGCGCGTGCAATGAAAGCGGAAAGCGATTTTGGTGGCATCTTTGATTCGATGGCTGATGCGATAACGTTTGGCGTCGCTCCATCGGTTATCGTTTTAAAAACTCTTGCAGTGCCAGCTGGAACAGAACTTTCTTATATTATGTCTACAGCTGCGATGGTGTTTTCCGTCTGCGGAGTCCTGCGCCTTGTGCGTTTTACTGTGACTAACTATCAGACCGCTCAGGACAAAATTTTAGCTGATGCGCATAAGAAAAATTTCACTGGACTTCCCATCCCTGCAGCAGCTGCAGCGTTAATTTCTAGCAATCTTTTTCTGATCTCCGAAGAGCTAAATGCCCTTTTTTCCATCACACAAGAGACACGCTGTTGGGTTTTATTTTTCCAGATGATTATCTTGGGATATTTCATGGTCAGTCGTTGGAAGTTTTTGAGTTTAAAAACTTTGCATATTCGTGTGACCTCATTCTCACAAGTGTTTTTTATTGTGCTTTTCACCGTCTTCGTCGTGTTTTACGGTCTCATGCAACACTTCAGTATTGTTTTTGTGTCTGTCGCGTGGGGCTATGTTATCGTTGCTTGGATCCTTTCCATTGTGCGATTGATCTCCGGAAAAAAACTGAAAAAACTTGAAGATTTCGATCCCGAACCCGACGATTTAGAACTCGAGTAGGCTTATGTGGATTCACGCTGAAAAATCGCAAAGGCACAAAGATCCGCAAAGACGCAAAGAAGAAGAAATATTAAAATAAATTAACAAGGAAGGCGATCCTGCCATCCTTGTTTTTTTTCTTTGCGCCTTTGCGGATCTTTGCGTCTTTGCGATAATTTAGAGTGTATTAACTAAAGGTTGAGGCAAAAAAAACTATTCTACTACTACAAAACCGGTGTCGTAGATGGGTCCTGAAGGACCAATGGGAAGTTTGCCTGCAAAATACTGGTTATAAATTTTTAAGCCTTGTTCCGCATTTTGAATGCAATAGAAACAGTTGCTCAACCACTCAGAACCACGTATTGTTCCTGTCTCACGGTTACACTGAAAACGTGATGTGATTTTTTCTGTCCAATATTCCTTTTCTCCAAAAAGTAAAATCGGTGTCGGATCTTTAGCTCCCACTTTTCTTCTTACTTCTTCGAGAGTAAATTCAAAATCAGTTCCAATGCCTCCGACCAAAAAGATGGGAAAATCTAAATTAAATTCTGCTTGCCTTTCTACAAGCTTGTCGAGCCGATAGGTCATCTTAGCATCAATGTAGGGGTTCTGAATCTGTTCATTAAGAACCCCCTCTTCTTTCTGACGAAAGTCAACAATATCCGCACATGACAAGATGTTTAATTCTTTTGCTATCCTGTTTCCAACCTCCATAATGCCAGGCCCACCCCCTGTCACCAATGCCAAAGGCTTTTTTGCATGCAGCAATGGATGTTGCAGTTGCATGCGCATCGTCTTAATGCCCTCTAGAAGGGTCCTTAACTGTAAATCAAAGTTTCCCTTCAACAAATTTGATCCATAAATTCCAAACATTGTCGAATTAATAAATGTGTCCACTTGATTGACAGGAACAAACATTCCATTGTCACGATCTGGCTTCTGTGCATATTGTAGGATCTTTTTTGAAACTTCATCTACCCAATAAACAGGAATGGCAAACTTATGCAAATCTTGTAACATCGCCCTATCTTCAGCAGAGAAAAATTCTCCATATGCGAAAGAGGCATATTTAAAATAGACGCGTTTCAAACAGCGCTGTACTTGATCTGATAACAACATTCGCTTCATAAATGGAGAGGGAAAGTGACGCACAAACAACACACCCTGACTGGTAATATAGTTGTCATCAATCGCCTTTAAGAATGGGTATGAAGGCTGTTCTGCAATATATCTATCCACCATTAAAGCTTGACGCGATGATTGCGATGGACCAGGAAACTCATGAAAACGCGGCTCTCTGACAATCCAATCTTCAGGCTTTAAATTAAGCAATTGATCCCCTTTAACAACAAACACTGAAGCCTTGTTTGTAATGGGCTGTGGAGCCGTTTCAAACGCTTTAAAGACTGTAGCATCATCTTCCAAAGATGCTTGCAGTTGATCACGATCAGAAAAAAACACGTACTCTCGGTACGGTTCCAATGTGTAAAATTCTAAAGGAATATCCGTCACTTCTCGCTTGCTATGCCCGAACACCTCATAAATATCCCCTGACGCATCTGTGTCAGGCTGTAAGACGCTTGCTGTTGTGTGCTTATATCCATGTGACAAAAGTTCGTTCACTACTCTCCCAAAAACGGTACGAATATGCAGTGGCAAACTTCTCAAAAGTAAAATTTCATCACCTTCCGTACTTCTTGGCATGTAAGGCTTCCACTCTTGATGCAACTTCACCATATTGCGCGTATCCAATTTGGCAGAAAGCGCTTTACCTAATGTCGGAATGAACCCATTGATGGAATTGTCATACATTACTCTCCCGTTTTGGAGTGTTAAGTACGCCACCGTTCTCCCATCAACTTTATCTAAAATCAGATCTCTGCCTCCATGCATACCCCCTAAGGCAAGCAGTGGACGCCCCCACCGGTCGCACCGCCCAAACATACGGGAAAGATAATCCGGATCTCGCACACGTCTCCGTTCATCAGCAGCAAATAGCTTGCCTATAAAAGCACCGACACACAGTTGTTGCAGGACCACTTTTGCAAGATCTCCAATTGCGGTAAGCTGAACTTTGACCTGAGCACATCGATTTTTGCGGTTGAGTTCATAAGACAGTCCCAAGCCGTCGATGCCGAGTTGTGCCAGCGTGCTCTTGATGTTGAAAAAAACGGATGAAGGATCGATTTGAAATCCGATAAAATTTGGAGCAATATTTTCGATAAAAACGATCGCTTCAGAAGTTTTGTCTGTTAGTGGAGTGAGGCTGGTGATAATTCCGTCTGGTGAAACCAGGTCGTAATCTTTATAAATAAAGTTTTCCATAAAATAAAAATTCTCAAGATATAAGCTCACTGTAAAAGAAGAGGGGAATTTTGCAAATTTAAAATTCTAATAATGAATTTTTGTTCATAAGGTGCCAGTGGAATTTTGTGGGACTTTTGTTAATAAATCGACCCAAAATCAGCAGATTCTCACGTTTTTCATTGTTTTTTTAAAAATATATGTTTTTCTGTAGGCTGCAGAAAAATCAATTTAAGTAACTTATTGTAAGTGTGTTGAGAAAATATTTTTCTCAAGCGCTTGAAAATCATGCTCTTTTTTTCTGTCAATTAGAAACAAAAAAATTAAACAGCGAATTGTTCATAACTGGAAAAATAAGAAGCCAAAAGTCAGAAGTCAGAAAAAAAATCTGAAATCTGAAATATGAAATCTGAAAAAAAGACAAACGCTTCGCGAAGATAGACGCTAACACATTTTCAGATTTCATATTTCAGATTTCAGATTTTTTTTCCGACTTCTTATTTGTTTACGGAAAAAAATCCGATCTGACATAATTCCATGTTTCCTTTAAGAGGCCTCTTATGCAAAAAAAAGCACGCAGTCTAGGGACACATGATGGGACTTTTCATGCAGATGAAGTCACTGCCTGCGCATTGCTTCTAAAATTCGGATTGATCGATCGAGACAAAATTGTTCGCACAAGAGATCTTTCTCTTTTGCGCACTTGCGAATATGTGTGTGATGTCGGCGGAGTCTACGATCCGGAACGCAAACTTTTCGATCACCATCAAGTGGAGTATCAAGGCAATTTTAGTAGTGCCGGCATGGTGCTTCTTTACTTGAAAGATAAAAACATTATCTCACAGGCAGAGTACGATTTTTTCAATGACGCATTAATTCTTGGAGTCGATGCGCATGATAACGGACGCGATCCACAAATAAGAGGGCTCTGTTCCTATTCTCATATTATCTCTAGTTATAATCCCATTGTGCATGATGCCGATCCAGCAGCATTGCAAGCGGCTTTTTTTCAGGCTTTAGAGTTCTCAAAAGCGTTTCTAGTGCGTCTCTGGAACAAATATCAATACATGCAATCGTGCAGACAGATCGTTGCTGATGCCATGGCAAAAAATCAGGAATGTCTGATGTTTGATCAGAATATTCCTTGGTTAGACATATTTTTTCAGCTAGGTGGAGAACAGCATCCGGCACTTTTCGTGATCATGCCATCAGATAATCACTGGAAATTGCGAGGGGTTCCACCGAGTTATGATCAAAGGATGCAAGTCAGATTGCCACTTCCGCGGGAGTGGGCAGGATTGCTTGAGCGCGAACTGCAACAGGTTTCAGGCATATCTGGAGCTGTTTTTTGTCACAAAGGGTGTTTTATATCAGTTTGGGAAACGCGAGAAGATGCGTTAAAAGCGTTAGAGTATGCATTGAATAAAAGACCTTCCAATTTGGAGCGAAAATGAGCACAATTTTTTCTAAAATTATTAAAGGACAAATTCCATCTGACAAAGTATTTGAGAATGAGAAAATTATCGCATTCAAAGATATCAATCCAGCGGCACCCATTCATATTCTTATTGTGCCGAAAAAAGAGATTCCAGATTTGCAATCAGTGACAGCAGAGGATTTGCCATTGATTGGAGAAGTCGTAAAAGTCGCTCAGGAGTTAGCTAAGAAGTACAATATTACAGATGGGTACAGGCTTGTGGTGAACAATGGAGCTCTTGCAGGTCAAACAATTTTCCATCTTCATTTTCATTTGATCGGTGGAAAAACACTTGGACACTTGGCATGAGGAATTTTTCTTTATCCAAAGAAAGTGCTGGGCTGTTGCTGATTGATGTTCAGGAAAAAGTGTTCAACCAAGTCGAAAGACCCAAAGAAGTGCTCATTGCCTTGCAGCAGATATGCACAGGCTGTCGCATCATGCATTTGCCTATTGTTGTCACAGAACAGTATCCACAAGGATTGGGGACAACATTATGTCCTTTGAAAGATTGTCTGGGAGCTAATCAGCATTATTTATCGAAAACAACATTTTCATGCATGAATGATGCAAATATTAGAAAATATTTGCTGGCATTACCAGTGAAACAATGGATTGTAGCTGGTTTAGAAGCACATATTTGTGTGCTGCAGACAGTGAGACAGTTGTTGGAAGCACAAAAAGAGGTTGTAGTGTTGAATGATGCGATTAGTTCGCGTTCGATTTACGATTTTTCTACAGCAATAGCGGAAATGAGGGATTTAGGAGCACGCATCAGCAGCACAGAGACTGTATTATTTGAGTTATTAAAAGACAGCAAAGCCCCAGAATTTCGTGAGATAAGTTTATTGGTGAAGTGAACGATTTAAAGGTTGAATCAAGTAATGTTCCGAACCAAACTAACCGTTACTTTTCGTGAACGTGCCCGTGCCCGTGAGCGTGCCCGAACTTTCCAGAAATAGCTTGTGGGGGATCGGAAAACGGGAATCGAGTTGGATATGATCATGATTTGCTTGAAGATTGTGTGAATGGCGTTCGGGCACGGGCACGGGCACGCACACGGGCACGATAGATAGACTCTTAATAGGCTTGGAAGTTTGTTTAGTATACGTTGTTTAGGATACGCTTTGATTAGGTTATCACTACTGTTTACTGTTTACTGTATACTGTTTACTGGTCCCATTTATGGGACCACCACGCCTGACACATATGCTAGAGAGGTACAAGCACATCTGCTCATTCATGATCCTTTATCTGCTTGTGACAAGGCACGTGAAGGCCTGAAACTGTATCAAGATAATACCGTTTTATGGGAAGCCTACATATCTGCGTTATCTGAAGCAGGCTTCGAAAAGGAGATGACCCTAGCCTGGCAACACTATTCAGAACAATTTCCTAATCCACATGAAAATCGCAAACTTATCGAAAATATGGCCTGGGGAGTCATCCAAAAGGCATCTTACTCGCATGCTCCCATGATACGCATCTATGCCCTTTTAGGGGCATTCTATGGCAAAGATGCACGTGGAGTCCATATTCTCAACCGCCTTCTCAAAGATTCCAATACACTGATACGTTTGGCTGCCATTCAATTATCTTCACGACTCAATGACGCATCATTATGCGACACCATTGCGGCATCCTATTACTCTGAAAAATGTGCGGAAAATCGCATAGAACTGATAAAAGCGATCGGCGCCATGAAAATTAAATCGCTTAAGCCTCAGCTTGTGGCTCTATTGTCGAACCAAAAAAGTTCAGCAGAAGAAAAAGCCGCAGCTATTCAATCGATCATTAACTTAATGGATACAGTGGAACGGCAAGAGCTTATCAATTTAACTTCCAGTCCTCGTGCAGGTTTACGTTTGTTGGCTTGTCAAGCTGTTGCGCATTTTGATTTGCAAAAAGATTTGGATCTCATCCTTCCCCTTTTAAATGATAATTCTAGCGAAGTGCGTGCTGCTGTTCTGCAATTATTAGGCATTTTACGTGTCGATCAGGTGCAGGGAGAGAAAATCGCAGCCATTGCTTCTAGTCGACTTAAAGATGGAAATCCACTTGTAGCGCTTTCTGCAGCATGGTTATTGACAATTCATGATCCTGAAAATGGTCAAAAAGCATTTCTACCCTGGTTTTCAAATGGAAAACAGGAGCTCAGAGTATTAGCCGCTGCTGTATTGGGAAGCTGCGGAAAATATGCATTTCCTCTTATCCAGAACGTGTTTACTGTCAGTACCGATAAATTTGTTAAACTTAATTTAGCTCATGCGCTTCTAGTCAATCGTGTTGACAGTACAGATGCCTCTACAGTGCTATTTGAAGCCATTAATGATCAAAATGAAAAGTTGGATTGGGAAGAAAACGGCATTTTTCGTTCCATTATTAAAAGCGAAAATCGGTACACTGATAATCCTGAAGAGAACCCGGTAGCTTTAAGTCAACTCGTCAAACTTGAACTCTTAAATATGCTTGCTTTGATAAAATTTCCAAAAACACAGGAAGCTGTCATTTCATTTCTTAAACAGAAGGAATGGGGAATCTCTGGAATGGCTGCAGCACTTTTGCTTACGGAAGGAGATGAATCAGCTGTAGATATAGTAAGAGGGCTATTGAATTATCCGGTATTTAAAGTGCGCATTCAAGCGGCAATTATTTTGGCTTTGTGGGGACAAGGAGAAGATGCTGTACAGACATTGCAAGAGGCATATGCAGGTGCAGATAGAGACATTAAAGAAAGGATTTTGGAAGCGATCGGACGTGTGCATTCTCCAGCTTCAATCCCTTTTTTGCTCAAACAGTTACAAGAACCATCGCAAAAGCTAAGGATCATTGCAGCATGTGCTCTACTCGAATGCCTCTACAACTAAGGATGGACCTAAAAATATTCGTGCCCGTGTGCGTGCCCGTGCCCGTGCCCGAATTTCTCCGAAAAAAACCTTAAAACAATGCAAGCCTTAATTTGCCCCGTTCCCGAAACCCTACAAATTAATTTCAGTTGCAGTCGGGCACGGGCACGCACACGGGCACGGGCACGAAAGTAGTGACTGATTTGGGACCGGAAAGCCATTTAGAATATACTCTGTGGGCACATACGGACTACAAAAAAAATTGTTATTTTGCTATTGCTCTAACGGTTGAGTGTTGTTTTTTTCTACTGTTTACTGTATACTGTCTACTTAAGGAGTTTATGAAATCAACATTAGAACTAATAGTCCCTTTTCTGTTTCTCATTGCATTGTGGGAAGTGGGCAGCCAATTGACTACCCACATGTTTTTGGTTTTGCCTCCACCATCACGCATTCTATGGCAAATGTGGATAAAGTCTGACCGCTTTATACTTCATGCCCTAGCAACTCTCAAGGTCATGGGTGGGGGCTTCTCCCTCGCTTTTGTGATTGCCTTCCCTTTGGCATGGGTGATGGAGCGCTCCCATAGCGTCAGACATGTTCTGCAGCCTCTTTTTGTTGCGATCCAATGCATTCCCATGTTTGCCTTAGGGCCTATTATGGTCATATGGTTTGGATGGACATATACAGCCCTTATCATACCTACAGCCCTGATGATCTTCTTTCCGCTTACTGTGAACATATATCAAGGCTTAAGATCCACTCCAAAAGCACTCCTTGAGTATTTTGAAAGCAATCAAGCTACATTTTTTCAAAGTTTTTTCAAACTGCAGCTGCCATGGGCCATTCCTCACATCTTCGCAGGATTAAAAATTGCCGCTTCTATTGCGGGTATTGGAGCCGTTGCAGGGGAATGGGCGGGAGCTCAATCAGGATTGGGCATGCTGATGCTTGAAAGTCGGCGTGCTGCTGACCTTGAAATGATGTTTGGAGCCTTTTTATGCTTAACTTTGATTAGTCTTTCTCTTTACGGCATTATTACGCTGATCGAACGTCAGGTGATCAAAAGGAAGTTTTTCTATCTCGTTAAAAAAAGCTTGCCCGCTATTTTATGCTGTTTCCTATTAACAGGATGCCAACAAGCCACTGACAAGCCATTGCGATTGATGTTGGATTGGTTTCCAAATCCTAACCATGTGCCTCTCTTTGTATCTCTTGAGAAAGGTTATTTTGAAGAAAAAGGCATAAAAATTCAGCTGCACAAGGTCAACGACCCGGCAGACCCCATTCCTTATCTTACCTCAAGGCAGACAGAGATCATCATTTCCTATATGCCATCGGCCCTGCAAGCCATTATACAGGGGGCAAACATCACTCCTATTGGAGTGCTAATCCCGCATCCTTTAAATGCGCTTATTTATGTCAAAGATAATGGCATTACAAAACCTTCAGATCTGAATGGGAAAATTATCGGATACAGCATCGATGGGGCCGGCACAGCCTTTTTGGACTACATTTTAAAAGTGAATGATATCAAGCCCAAAAGTATGCGAAACATTAGTTTTGACCTTTTTAGCGCTTTAGGAACGAAAAAAGTTGATGCTGTCTATGGAGCCTTCTGGAACATAGAATGTGAGCAGCTACGCTGTTCTGGGATAGATACAGACTATTTTTCTCTAAAGGAATTGGGTTTTCCCAATTATGCCGAGCTTGTTTTCGTTGCGCATGCAGGCTCGCCACAAGCGACTGAAGAGTTTAAAAAATCCTTTCAAGAGGCTATTCAAAAGGGTATTGATTACTGCAAGCAGTATCCTGTACAAGCTTTTGCTATTTATCAGAATGCCAACCTAGACAAGGGCCCCAATGCGTTACAGTGGGAACGCAATGCCTGGAATAAGACGTATCCCTTGTTTGCCGATACCCAAATTATCGATGAATTTCAATGGAACCACTTCGGAGAGTGGTTGTTGGAGGTGCTTTATTCACCCTCAGGCTATTCCAAATAAACTCTAAAAAAACGCAAAGGCGCAAAGAAAAAAAAGAAGTAAACAGTACACAGTAAACGGTATTCAGTAGAAAAAGGTCCATTTTACGTGAACGTAAACGTGCCTGTTCTCGAGCCCAGATTTTCTACTGTGTACTGTTTACCGTTTACTTTCTTCTTCTTTTGTTTCTTTGCGTCTTAGCGCCTTTGCGCCTTTGCGTTAAACCAGAGGTCACAGGGTAAGATTTAAATTAATTTGTTGACAAATTATTCATATTAAGCATATAATATTAGAACTATTTAAATATTTTATGGTGAAAAAATGAATAAAAACAATTTAACTTCTTGCTTAGTTTGCTTATTAATAACAATCTCTGGTTTGGCTTCGGCTTCCCTCGCTCCCCCTAACCTCACAATCGATGCTCAGGAACTGGATGCGGTTCGTACTGTTGCCTATACAATCGAAGCTACCCACACCTCCAATGGCAACCCTGTCTGGGAAGGATACGACATTTCCACTTCACCTCTGATTATCAGCTTTGCTAATGGACACGTCTATGCCTTCAATTTTCATAGCTCCAACCCACGATGGCATGCACTTCCTATCTCTCACTCCACTGTTTTGTACTCCTCAGATGATCCAGAAGGCATTAGCAAAATTCCTATGAATCCAAGCTATGTTCTGGAAGGACAAAGTGCCTTTCTATATCAGCTAGACCTCATCGATGGGCCTTCCTATCTGCCTTTCCTTGTGTTAATTCATGAAAGATTTCATCAATTCCAGTTTCAGAATTTCAAGCCTGGAATACGCTCTGGAGGATACCAAGATCATTTAAATGCGCAAAATTTAGCCTTAGTGCAGTTGGAAGAATTAATTCTCACAGATTTTTTAAAGGCAGAAGATGCTGTCACAAAGATGGATCGCATTAAAGATTTTGTGGCCATTCGAGAACTGCGCTTCCGCGATCTTAATCCTTCCTCAATACATTGGGAGCAAGATCAGCAACGCATGGAAGGTCTTGCAGAGTACGTGAGCATCAAGATGTACGAAGCATTTCCCTTGATACCAGATTATGATGGGCCATTGCACATGCAGACGATGATGGAAATGTACTCTAAAGATGAAAACATTGCAGATCGAGCAATTAAGCACCGCCACTATGGTGTAGGGGCATCAATTGCGATTGCACTTGATTTTCTTAAGGCACAAGATTGGAAGGCTCAAACACAACAAGGAGCGCCTTTAGATACGCTGTTAATGCAGAATGTAAAACTAAATCCGAAAGACTTAATTTCACGTGTGGAAAAAATTAAAAATGAATATGGCTTTACAACTATCTATGCGGCAATAAATGCGAAAATAAACAGTTATCAAAAAGAGATCGATGATATTATTAATGATTTTCAAGAACAGCCTGCAGTTGAAGTCGCTCTTTTTAAGCCTCGTGGCATGGGTATGAGCGGGGGTGGAACCAACTTACAGATGTTTCACCTAGCTGACGGAGGGACTTTATCTGTTGATAATAGCTCTGTCAATACAACTCCGGATAATACCTGGAAATTTTCATTAACTAATATGCCTGTTGTAATTCAAAAACGGACAGGAGAAATTGATTTTAAAGTTGAGAAAAACTTACAAATTGTGATTAATAACAAATCTTTTAATTTAGAACAGTTACTGAAATCTAACAGAGAGTTTGTGTTTAATAAGATTTCATGGAAGGGAGGATGCTGTGAGTTTTACTCGGAAGAGTACCCTGGCACCCTATCAGTACGTGATAATAAAATTTATATTATGTTCCATGTTACATAAATAAATTGTTTGAATATGTCGTGTTTAATAAACTGAAATTTTTTAATATAGTTTTATGAAAGATTTTTTTAGTTTAAAAAACGCGACATTTTTATTGCTTTAATTTTTCTCAATTGCTATTTTTTTTGCAAATTTTCGTTTCTTGGTTAAACATAATCAAGAAGTTAGGGAAAATTAAATATTTTAATTTGCAAAGCGATGGCATCGGGTAAAAAATTATGAGTAATAATATGAATTTTAATTCATTACTAAGTCCAAAGGTAAAACTAAACTTTAGTCTTACATCACCAGCGTTAACTCCAAAAAAAGAGCAAACAAAAACTTCTTTAACAAGAGCTCCATTAAAAGAAATCGCTGCTACCACTTTTAATTCACAGACAATGAACACTCCAACAAAGATAAAAAGAAATAAAGTCAGTGGAATGACATTGCAAGAATCTCCTAAACAGAAAAGAAAAACAGAAAGCCAATTATACTCTCCATCTCCTGCCGTTACTGCTTCCGTAGCCGCTTCTCACTTAGTTTTGACAGCCGCAACTCCACGAAAAGCCTATTGTCCTACACCAAGCTCAGCAGCCCACAGCGCTAAAGCTCTTCAGGCTCTTCTGTCATCTTCATCATCAAAAATGAGCGTTGATACACTAAAGACTCCGAAATTAACCCCCTTTCCTCAGCATACTCCTTCTTCAGCTGCAACGCCTTCATTGAGCTATTCTGAAAGCTCTTTTAGCAGTGATGAGGAGACTCCGAAAACTGCATATAAGCCAAGGAGCTTCGCGGAGCGAATGTTTGATGCGGGATTTGCCAGTTCGCCAACTTCTGCTGCGCTTTCACTATTAGCAAGTTCTCCATCTTCATCATCATCTTCTTCGAATGAAGAAGATGACGGCTTTGACCTCTCAACCGCAGCAATGGATGGGCGTACGGCTTCTATGAGTGCTGCAATGGCTGCAGCGGAAGCATCTGAAAAACAAAAATCCAAGGACGATGTGGGCGACGTGATTGTAAGCCATTCTATTGGCGCTAACGGTCAACTCGAGACCTCATATTCAGTTCCGATTAACGGAGTTATTTATCCTTTAAGATTGTTAAGCGATCCTAAAGATGGCCGTTGGCACGACGTGTATGAATTTACTGGTAATCAGATGTTGGCTTCGAAAGAGAATAAAGGGCTCGATGGAAACAATGAAACCCATGTTTCTAGGCTGGTCTGGAAATGCCCAAAAACACTTGAGACTCATGGTTATAAGGAAGCTGCAGAAAAAGCCGCGTCGATTTACGGAAGAAATCGAGATGGGTACAAGCATTTAAAAGATAAAATGTTCGACAATCAGAAATTAATACCCACTGTTGTTATTCATCATAAAAAGGGGTGCGCGATGGAGAAAATGCATCTTCGTGCAGAGCCCTTGATGGCAAAGTGGGCTCATGGCGAAGATGTAACGAAATGGAACGATACACTGCCTGAAAAGCAGTTGTTAAATAAGTATAAAGCGTATTTGGCGGAATCTGCGCAATATATAGCCAGAGGTAAAACATTATCTTCTGATGGGTACATGCATAATTGGATGGGAAGCGCAGATGGGCGTACATGGAAACAGGTGGATATTGATGAACCGGAAGATGATGGAAATACTTTTGAAGTCTTCCAGTACCTTCTGTATGCGGCGCAATGCAATCGCACTGTTTGGGATTTTATGAAGCCAGAATCATTGCATGCAGAAATTGAAGAGCTATTGCAAACAAGACGGTCAGAGATCAAAGATTTTAAAGGGGACATTCCGCCGTCTAAGCATGAGAACATAGGTAAGAGGGGATAATCTTTCGTGAACGTGCCCGTTCCCGGATTTCTTGTTAAGATGTGCCAAAGCAAGTGACCGAACAAAATAAACGTTGGATCTTTCGTGAACGTGAACGTGCCCGTGCCCGTACCCGGATTTAAACGTGTATTTTGAAAAAATCCGGGCACGGGTACGGGCACGTTCACGTTCACGAAAAGTAATGGATTGGTTAGAATCGTAACTTAGTTTAGTAATGTCATTTCTATCTGGCACTTTCACGTTCACGAAGGTATTTGTGATATCTCTTTTTTAAAAAACAGGATTGCAATATAATCCTCGACTTAATTCGGAAGGTGATTCATGTGCAGAATTGTTGATTGTTTAGCTCCTGTTTGTGCAGTTGGATTAAATGCTCCGCCTTGTTTTCCTATAGTTCCGAACGAACTTCCAAATTTTGCAACAAGCAACTATCAGCTCTGTTTTTCGGCATTACCTGTCATTGGTTTGCTGGGTTATTATTTAAACTTAAAGTCTTCTTTTAATAGTCAGCAGATTGATATTTCGATCTGGCGGAGTATCAAGAACTGTTATGTGAGTGGTCTTTCGACAGTAATTACAGCAATTGCCTTAGTCGTGTTTGCAAAAATGAGCATTTTGGGCGCTACAGTTGGCGTGATTGGTGTTTGCACGATTCTCTCTGCTTTCTATCAGCATAAAACTGGATATGATGTCTTTGGTTTATTCAAAAACCACAGATTGTAAATGCTCTTGCGCTAAATTTCTTTTGTCTATACTATCTCCAAAACCCAATTTTTCATTTTTCAATAAATGGACTTAATGGATGCAATGGACACATAGTATTTGTCCATTTCGTCCATTAGTCCATTAATAGGCATTTTATGACAAACTCTAATGTTCCATCAAAATGGACAACTCTTACAGCGATGTTTCTTGTAGCTGGTACTTGCATTGGCGGCGGCATGCTTGCATTGCCTGTTGCCACAGGCATTAGCGGATTTTTTCCTTCGCTCGCCATCATGGTGGTGTGCTGGTTAGCCATGAGCATTACGGCTCTGCTTCTTCTTGAAGTGAATTTATGGATGGAGGAGGGTGTCCACGTCATTACGATGACATCGCGCATTTTGGGTGTTCCTGGCAAGGTTGTCAGCTGGGCTTTATACTTGTTTATTTGTTACGCTTCACTTGTGGCTTATACGGCTGGCGGAGGCCTTCAAATTGCAGCAACTTTCTCAAACTGGTCGAACGTTGCCCTTTCCAAAGAGATAGGATGTGTGATTTTTATTCTGCTTTTTGGAGCCATTGTGGACCTTGGTGCACGAGTTGTCGGTAGAGTCAACGCCATCTTTTTTACAGCCATGATTGCAGCATATGTTTTGCTCCTAGGTATGGGAATTGACGAAGTGAATTCGTATCAATTGCTACATCAGCAATGGAGAACCTGTTTGCTTGCCATTCCGTTAACTTTGACAACATTTAGCTTTCAAACAATGGTTCCGAGTTTGACTCCGTACTTGAAGAGAAACGCCTCAGCCCTGCGCTGGGCGGTGCTAGGAGGCACATCGATCACGTTTATTGTTTATGCTTTGTGGCAATGGTTGATTTTGGGGATCGTTCCAGTTGAAGGAGAAAATGGGTTGACCGCAGCATATCTACGTGGAGAACCTCCGACGCAATTTTTGGAGCAACATGTGCACGGTTTTTGGATTGCTGGCATTGCGAATTTCTTTGCTTTCTTTGCTATTGTGACGTCGTTTTTGGGGATTGCGTTAGGGTTACTCGATTTCCTTTCTGATGGTTTAAAAATTAAGGAACGCGGCTGGGGCAGGCTCTTTTTAGGAGCTTTAATTATTGTTCCCACATTAATTTTTGCGACGCAGTATGAGCGAGCCTTTTTGGTGGCTATGGAGAGCTCTGGCGGTATTGGAGATTCGATTTTGAACGGGATGATCCCTGTCTTGATGGTATGGATTGGACGTTACAAAATGGGGTATTCTGGTGCATTTCGTGTGCCTGGCGGCAAGCCGATGCTTGTGGCGACATTTGCCTTCTTTCTGTTCGCCTTCATCATTCAGTTGCTAGCCTACACCACCTGGCAGCTCTGTTAACCTCAAGCTTGTGCGGTGAACTCTGATTTAAACGCAAAGGCGCTAAGACGCAAAGGCGCAAAGAAAAAAAAGAAGAAAAATTAAAAACATGGAAAACAAGATCGCCTTCGGCGGCAAGATAATAAATTGTAAATCCTGTCGCCGCAGGCGTTCATGCCTTCCTTGTTATTATTTTCTTTTTTTTCTTTGCGTCTTTGCGCCTTCGCGCCTTTGCGTTAAATTTAGAGTGAATTCACAATAGCTTATTGCAATGTACGAGCGACGCGATTGTTCAGGGAGCCGGAGCCGTTCCAGTCGGCATCTTTTAAGCTGCTGATATGGATGTAGGGCTTGTTTTCACGCACTGTTGCATGAACTTTCTTATCTTGGCAATTATCTTTACTTATGTGAACACACCCACCGCATACCTACGTGAGGAGCCCACGGAAGCCTCCAAACCAGAGACACAGGGCATTTATTCAGAACGCGTATTTGTCTCAGAAGAAAAAGATGGTTACTACAAAGCGGAAAC
>Ga0206902_10014_pt1 | contig 51947 bp, 45 predicted proteins | sample Alteio_BWOrgHeat_44_FD_153242 | JGI IMG/M metagenome (GOLD analysis project Ga0206902, IMG submission 153242) | Enriched cells from forest soil in Barre Woods Harvard Forest LTER site, Petersham, Massachusetts, United States -... | ecosystem: Environmental > Terrestrial > Soil > Temperate forest >... | reverse complement strand
CTTCAAAAACTTCTCACACAAATCCGCTTCAGGTGTCCCCACTTCAGGTTCCCAATTATATTTCCAATTCACTATCGGCGGTAGCGACATGAGTATCGATTCCGTCCGGCCACCTGATTGCAGCCCAAAGAACGTTCCCCTATCATAAATTAAATTAAATTCCACATACCGTCCTCTTCGGTACAACTGAAAATCTCGCTCTCTGCGCCCATATCGCATGCTCTTACGTTTCTGAATAATCGGCAAATATGCTTTCAAATAATAGTCTCCCACATCTCGAACAAATGCAAAGTCCTTTTCAAAATCTCCTCTATTAAAATCATCAAAAAATATACCACCCACTCCTCGTGCTTCCCTCCGATGTTTTAAATAAAAATATTCATCCGCCCAGTGTTTAAAACGGTCGTACAAACCTTCCCCATGCGGCTTACACGCCTCATGCGCCATTAAATGAAAATGTTCCGCATCTTCCTCAAACCCATAATATGGAGTTAAATCAAACCCTCCACCAAACCACCATATAGGCGCTTCACCTTCTTTCTCAGCTATAAAAAAACGTACATTCGCATGCGATGTAGGTATATATGGATTCCCCGGATGGCACACCACAGACACCCCCGTCGCCTGAAAAACCTTATTCACAAGCTCTGGCCTATTAGCTGTCGCTACAGCTGGTAATTCTTCTCCATGCACATATGAAAAATTTACCCCAGCTCGCTCAAATACATTTCCTTCCTTTAAAATACATGTTAACCCTCCTCCACCTTCTGCCCGCTTCCACTTATCTTCAACGAAGGATCCTCCACAATCTTCTTCTTCCAAAGCTTCACAAATTCTTTTTTGTAAACTTTGCATGTATTCTACAACAATTTCTATCACCGTCTTTTTCATCTTTTGAACTACTTAAAATTATTCCCTATACCCAGGATTGACAATACATTTATCTCTTACATCTTCTATTATGTATAGAAAAATGTCTACTAAAGCCGTATTACTTCTCAACCTAGGATCCCCGGACTCCACTTCCGTAAAGGATGTTCGCGCCTACCTAAAGGAATTCCTCAGCGATCCCCGCGTCCTCGATATTCCCTCTTCTTCTTTCCTTCGGTCCCTCATTCTCAATTACTGTATACTACCCACCCGCCCTAAACGATCAGCCCACGCCTATTCCCAAATCTGGCAATCAGAAGGATCTCCCCTCATCATCGAAAGCCGTAAGCTTCAAGAAAACCTTCAAAAGCGCTTTAACATTCCTGTAGAACTCGCTATGCGTTACGGCACTCCCTCGATTCCAGACACTATTAACCAACTGAAGTCCAAAAACATCCTCCAACTGTTTATCGTTCCCCTCTATCCACATTACGCCATGTCTAGCTACGAGACGGTTGTCGCAAGCGTCATGGAACACCTCTCTAAAGATATCCAACCAACAAGTCTCCAACCCTTCTATAACGACCCCCTTTATATCGATGCCCTTGTTAAAAGCGCCCAGCCCTACTTTAAAGAACCTTTCGATCACCTTCTTTTTTCTTACCACGGCATTCCTCAGCGCCACTTAAGAACTTCCGACCCTTCTAGGGCTCATTGTCTATGCGTCCCAAATTGCTGCCAAGTAGCCAGCCCAACGCATGCTACTTGTTATAAACATCAATGCCTTGAAACAACAAAGCGCTTCGTTCAAAAAGCTAATATTCCTCCCCATAAATACTCTATTTCCTTTCAATCCCGTCTTGGGAGAGATCCCTGGCTCCAACCCTATACTGATCACCGTTTTGAAGAGCTCCCTAAGCAAGGCATCAAAAACCTTCTCGTTATCTGCCCTTCTTTCGTTGCCGATTGCCTTGAAACTTTAGAAGAAATTTCCATGTCTGGCAAAGACTCCTTTCTCCAAGCCGGCGGAAAATCTTTTATCCAAATTCCCTGCCTCAATAACCATCCCGCCTGGATTCAGTTTCTAACTCAAAAAATTCAATCATGGATATAACCTACTCAGATACTCGTACCCTTGCCTGGATAGCTTTCGGTTTTTATGCAATTTCTTTTCTTGTTGCCTTCCTCTCTTCATTAAAAGACAGACCTTACTTACGCCCTCTTTTTTACATTTCATTAATAACCGGCCTTACTTTTCAAAGCGCAGGGCTTTATTTCAGAGGACTAAATCTTTCCGCCTTTCCTCTCACCAATATATTTGAAATCCTTCAAGTTACCGCCTGGTGTACCACCTTTCTTATTCTCGTCATTCAACTTAGGTCTCGCCTTCGTTCACTCGGACTTTTTGGCAGCGCGTTTGTAGCGCTAATCACCATCTTTTCTCTTTCTATCAGCAATTTTGATTCTTACAGACCTATTGCTGATCTTATAGAGTTATCCAAAAGAGCTAATCCTTGGATTGAACTCCACGCAGCCCTAGCCATCTTCGCTTACAGCGTCTTTGGCCTACTTGCCATCACCTCTCTCATGTTCCTTTTGCAAGACTACAGCCTCACGCATAAACGCTTTAGTGGCCTTTTTCAGCTCCTTCCATCCCTCAAACAACTTAGTTCTATTAGCCATATACTTCTTTTGATCGGCGTTATTTCCCTAGCCTTAAGCGTTATTCTTGGGACGCTCACTTGGCTAAGTCAAACCGTTCATGTCACTGTCTCAAAACTCGTTTGTGCATGGATCCTCTTTATTAGCTATCTTAATATTCTTACTCTTAAAGAAAAACAACGCTGCCTTCCACGCTCTATTGCCTGGGCTTGCATTATCCTATTCCTATTTGCCATGTTAACGCTCTGGCCCCTTCATCTTAGCCTTTCATCATGAACAACAATTACCCATTCTCACTGCTTCTTTTAACTACCTCACATAAAACGGCTCCCCTCGAAGTACGAGAAAAATTTGTTATCTCCAAAGATCAATTACACTCTCTGCGCCACAAACTCCAATCCATTCCTACCATCTTTGAATCCCTCATCCTGAATACCTGTAATCGCACCGAAGTTTACTGCGCCGTAACTCCTTCTTTTTCTCACTCCACACTCATGAACATTTTCTGTAATCATTTGGAGATTGATTCCACTCTCTTTCAAAAACATTCCTTCTTTTTACACAATAAGGAAGTCATCCACCATCTTTTCCACGTTACGTCAGGTCTCGATTCGCAAATAGTTGGCGAAAATGAAATCCTAGCTCAAGTCAAAGATGCCTACTTAGAGGCCAAAAATTATAACACGGTTGGCCCTATTTTTCATCGTCTTTTTCAAAAATCCTTCCAAGCCGCTAAAGCTGTACGCACACATACCACTATTTCACTGGGAGCCACATCCATCGGTAGCGTGGCAGCTGAACTTGCCTCCCGCATATTTGGTGATCTTTCAAGTGTCCGTACCCTTCTTGTTGGAACAGGTGAAGTCGGTCAAATAACAGCCCAAGCCCTCAAAATCCGGGGTAATCATAATCTCACACTCACTAATCGTACTTTCGAAAATGCCCTCCCCTTTGCTTCAAAAATTGCTGCTACTCTCCTTCCCATTGAAGAATTACCTAAAACCCTCAAAAACTTCGATATCATCATCGCTTGTACCACTTGCCATAACTGGCTCATCTCTGGAAACTCTCTACCACAAAGCTCTACTAACCCTTTATTCCTCATTGACTTATCTGTTCCACGCAATATTTGCCCAACTACTGCTTTTCGTCAGAATACCTATCTGTATAACTTAGATGACCTTGCCACTATCGCTAATGAAAACCTTAAAAATCGCAGGGCTGAATTTTCTAAATGTCACTCCATTTTATCGCATAAAACTGACATCCTATGGGCCTATTTGAACCCAGCTGGCTCCAATTATCCACAAACCTCCTCTTTAAAACCCGAAGTTGACTCAAGCGCTTCCTACTCTTAAATTTTGATATAAACCGCATACAATTTAATTTCCCTTTGACACACACCCCAAAAATCCGTTATTGATTAATCATTAACATTTTATTTTAACCACTATGCTGAGCAAAGCTTTAGATTTCTTTTCAAATGATATCGGTATCGACCTTGGCACCGCTTACACCCTTGTATACGTCAAAGGCGTAGGCGTTGTTATCAGAGAACCCAGCGTCGTTGCTGTTTTCAACAACACTAATAAAATTCGCGCCGTTGGCGAAGAAGCTAAGCGCATGCTTGGCCGTACACCCGGCAATATCCGTGCCATACGGCCGATGAAGGATGGCGTCATCGCCGATTTTGAAATTACAGAAGCCATGATTCGCTACTTCATTGGCAAAGTTACTAAAAATCCAAAACTCATTCCTCCGCGTGTAGTAATTGCTGTTCCTTCTGGTATCACAGAAGTTGAACGCCGTGCTGTTAAAGAATCAGCTATCCATGCAGGCGCTCGTGAAGTCCTTCTCCTCCAAGAACCGATGGCTGCCGCTGTTGGTGTTGGCCTTCCGGTTGAAGAACCCACTGCTAACATGATTGTCGATATTGGCGGTGGCACTACAGAAGTTGCTATTATTTCTCTTGCAGGTGTTGTTTATTCAAGAAGTATCCGTGTAGGAGGTGATCAAATGGATCTTTCCATTATAAATTACATGAAACGGGCCTATAATCTCCTAATTGGTGAAAGAACCTCAGAAGAAATTAAAATCTGTATCGGTTCCGCATTCCCCCTTGAACAAGAACTAACCTTTGAAGTTCGTGGTCGTGACGCTGTCGCAGGCTTGCCTAAAACACTTAGTATCACTTCTCAAGAAATCCGTGATGCGTTGGATGAATCCCTCAACTCAATTGTAGAAGTTGTCAGAAATGCTCTTGAACGCTGCCCTCCAGAACTCTCTGCAGACCTCGTTGATCGTGGTATTGTCCTCACAGGTGGAGGTTCACTTATCCGGGGTCTCGATCAGCGTATTAGCAATGCTACAGGCCTTCCAGCATTTGTTGCAGATAATCCTTACTACGCTGTTGCGAATGGCACAGGCGTTGTCTTGGAAAATCTCTCTTATTGGCTCAGCGAAACCCGTTAACATAACTTCTTTTCTGTTAACACCTTGTCTAAGCTCCCTTTCAGTACGTTTAAACCATGGCTTATCCTAGCTCTCTTCCTCATTGGTTGGACGCTTATTCCTACACTCATAAAATCATTCTGCCAACTTTCTTTCTACCAATTTCAAGCCCCCTTATGGACTCTTACTTCTCAATTTAAAGACCTTCAAATTTATTGGTCTTGCCGTAATCATTCGAAAAAAGAATTGATTGAAGCTTGCAGAGATCTCGCACGTCGCAATTCATTTTCTCAATTAGCTGTTGCCGAAAATATGGTACTTAAAGAAGAAATCGCTCGCTTTGAAAAACTCCATAATCTGCCCGCACTCGATTCCTTTGATCCTGTTATTGCTCGCATCACCCGTAGAGACATTCATTCTTGGTCTCATCAGTTCATGATTCGTAAAGGCTCAAAGGATGGCATAACTCCTGGCGCTGCTGTCATCTATGAAAAAGGTGTAGTCGGTAGAATCAAAGACGTGTATCCATCTTCTTCCATTGTTGAGCTCGTTTCGAGCCCTGGATTTCGGATCGCCGCACGCTTTGTTGGCGATAACCGTCCCATTACCTATAAAGGTATTGATAACCCAGCTTTTTCCAAGCCAAAAGGCCATGCCGAAAATATTCCGATAGATCTCTCCATACAACCCGACCGTCCAACCATGCTCATCTCTTCTCGTCTCGGTGGCCACTTTCCAGACGGCTTGATCATCGGTAAACTTTCGAAGCTTGAACCTAGTATTAGCGGCCTGTTCAATCAAGGCGCCATCGAACTTGACCCTCACCTCCACAGTCTTCAAGAAGTAACTGTTCTAATCCCGCAACGTCACTAACGCTATGCAATTTAAATTCACCTGGATTATCTGCATCTTTGCCAATTGTCTCCTCATCTACCTTACGCAATTAGTGAATCATTCGCTTGGCGCCATCGCTCTTCCTCTTTTTACTCTCGGCCTCACTCTTATCTTCCCTGTCCTATACCTACCCTATTTGCAAGGCCTTATAGCTACGCTCATCACAGCCCTTTTCTTTGATTCGACTGAGGCTATCTCATCCTTCGGTTACTCGTACTACATCTTAGGGATTGCCTTTACAACCGTCTATTGTGTTTACCATCACTTTAAACTCTACTCTCCCCTGCACACTATCCTTTTAATTCAATTCACCAACCTCAGTCTTCTCATTACTTACCATTTAATTTTAAATTTCGAAAATGGCTTCAACCCACACTTTTTTCACAAACTTTTCCAAGTAGTCATTGCCTCTAAAATTATTCTCCTTCTTATCTCCACTTGGTTCCTGAACCTTCAAGCAACCCTCTTTCACACTTTTTCTTTTCATCACCCTTCTACCAAAAAGCAACCTCACTCGCCCAAATGACTAAACCCTTTGAATACCATCCTAATAAAAACTCTCGCCTTTTTTCTTTCTATTACCTCGCTAGCGCCTTAATATGTATTCTCATCTTAGGCCTTGGCTATCGTCAGCTCATTCAAAATAATGACTACGAAAAGCTTGAAGAAAAACAATCACTTAGACGCATCCTACAGCCCGCTCCTCGAGCCGAAATCCTCGACCGCCATCATAAACTCCTCGTTGGAAACAGGCCTGTCTTCACAGCAGTTATTTACTTAACAGAGCTACGTCACGAATGTGAAAAAGAATATATCGATCGCGTCCGCACCTTGCGTGAAACCGGTATTAACGTTAATCGCGATGAACTTCGCTCTGAAGCCCATCTTGCCGTCGTCCAAAAATACATCAACCCTCTTAACGCTCTTCTTGACCGTAATGAGAAGATCAACACAAAAATGCTCGAAACTTATTTCAGAGAACGTCGACTCCTCCCCATGCCTATTTTCAAAGACCTCTCTATTCAAGAATACGCCATTCTCACTGAAAATCTTCCTATTAATTCACCTGTCCAAGTCCTCATTGAAACTACTCGTTATTATCCAAATGGTTCTCTTGCTGCACATGTCCTTGGTTACATTGGTTCGTCTGATGACCCTACTCCCCCCAACACACCAGGTAAGCACCTCAAAACATTTTCCTTTAAATCAAAAATAGGCAAAACAGGTCTTGAAAAATCCTTCAATGACCGCATTGCGGGCATTCCCGGCGGCGAAATCTGGGTCGTCGATCCCCGTGGTTTCCAGCACCAACTGATTGAAAAGAAAATGCCTAAACAAAGCCCTCCTCTCGTCACCTCCCTTGATAGCGATTTGCAAAGAGTTGCTGAAAAATGTCTCGATGGCAAAACCGGCGCCATTGTAGCGCTTGATGTCGAATCGGGCGAAGTCCTCGCCCTCGCAAGCTCTCCCACTTATGACCTGAACCAACTCTCCCCCTCCATTCCTTCTCAAGTGCATGAAAGTATCACCCAGCGTGGCGCTTGGCTCAATCGCGCAACGCAAGGCCTCTATCCCCCCGGTTCCGCCTTTAAAATTATTGCTGCTACAGCATTTTTACGAAATAGCATCATTCAACCAGATGAAATTTTCGAATGTGGCCCCTCCTACAAAGTAGGGAATCGGTTCTTTCACGAACATGAAAAAATTGCCTTCGGGGAAGTTAATCTGCGTAAAGCAGTCAAGCATAGTAGCAACGTGTATTTTTATCACTTCGGCCTTAAGCTTGGAGCCGAAAAACTCGCTGAAGAAGCCAAATTCTTCAACCTGCATCAGCCAACAGGCATCGATCTTCCTTATGAAACTACACGCATGGTCATTCCTAATACTGCCTGGAAAAAAGCAAAAATTAAAGAATCTTGGATGGGTGGGGACACTGCTAACATGGTGATTGGACAAGGGTACTCACTCGTCACTCCACTCCAAATGGCTTGTTTTGCCGCTTCTTTTGCCCGTAATGAAAATAAAACTATCCCTACATTAGTTCACGATCCTTCTAGAAACCGCTCTGTGCATAAAGCTGAACCTATAGGCCTTTCTGAAGAACATTATCAACTTATTTTGGATGGCATGATGCAATGTGCTGATTCCGGTTCCGCAAGGTTCTCAAAAGTTCCTGGCCTTACAATCGCCGCTAAAACTGGCACCGCTCAACGTCACTTATCTGGTAAAGAATATACGGTTCCTTGGTTCTTTGGATTTGCGCCAGCTAAAAATCCAAAAATCGCCCTTGTTATTGCAATTGAAGGCGCTACGGATACTCTCTGGGGTGGCACTACAACAGGCCCGCTCGCCCAAACTATTTTTTCCACTTATAAAGAAAAGTATTTAAAACCAGCGCCTACCAAATAAATCGCAAGTAAACACTTACTACCAACGCTCCCCAAAACGCATATCGGCTAAAATCGATTTTCCATATTTGCGCAATAATATTTGATAACGTAAAAATAATTAAAGCAGGATATACCATTTCCAGTACAGTCCCTAAAAATACTCGCAATGAACAAAATCCAACTTCTGACATAAAAAAGCTGATCACGAGGGTTGCGACGAGGGACACATGAGGATTGAACCGCTTGCGCAAAATATCTTCATGAACAAAATCTGAAAATAACATCGCTAGAATCGTTGCCGTCGTCAAACACGCTAATGCAATCGTAACACTCACAACTGGAACAGCAAATTTTCCTAATGCCAAACTTGCTATATACGCAAGCATCTGTTCAGGACTTACCCCTACAAGGTGACTGGAAAATTTAGCTCCAAGCGCTACAAACCCAACATATACTAACGCTATCAAACCAGCGCCAATGCAACAGGCTACTAAACTCCACTTCGACAACATTGCCTCTTCTCGCTTGTTCAAATACCGCTTTAAATACTCAATTGCTGCTGCAGAAAAGAAAAATGCCGCCAATAAATCCATTGTCTGATAACCCTCAAAAAGTCCAATCATAAAAGCTTTCACCGGTTCTACCCCATTTGGTTCACTTCCAACATTTGCCATCAATCCAGCCAGGATAATTACAACTACGCCAAGGATTAACCAAGGCGTTAAGACGCGCCCAATAATGGGTATCACACGATCATGGTTCCATATTAGCAGCGCCGTAATTACACAAAAAATTATACTAAAAACTTCAAATGGTAACCAAGGCATCCACAATGAAGCCCCTCCATATGTCACTAATATACATCTTGGGATAACTCCAAAAGGCCCCAATAACGACAATAGCATGAACACCAATACAAAAGCGGGTATCTTTCCAATTGAAATAAAAAAACGCCGCCAATTGCCATCAAATAAAATAATCCCCAGCAATCCTAAAAAAGGCATAACCACACCCGTTACGATAAGTCCCATCGTCGAAAAAGCAGCATTTCCGGCCGTACTTACACCTATCACCAATGGGAATACCAAATTTCCTGATCCAAAAAACATCGAAAAAACAGCGAACCCTGCTGTCAATACTGTCTTCAAACGCGTTTTCATATAATATAAATTAGATAATGGATCTTAAGAAAAATTAAACAATTCAAACCGTTTGGAAATAAACAGCGACAAACTCCCAAAGAATATAATCCAAAACGCCCATTTGCTACAATCCACTTGCCATAATTTCTTAACAATATTGGCAATTGTAAGGGCTATGAGGGCTGGATACGCCACTTCAAGTACGCTTGCAATCCAATTAGCAAGGGCTTCAAACCCTATCATCGAAACAAAAAAACTAATCACTAACGTAATAATTAAAGCAATAGGGTTACCGATTTTTTTATTCAGTATATCTTCTCTTAAAAAATCAGCGAAAAGCATGGTTAATATCGCAGCTGTCGTCAAACACGCCAAAATAATTGTAATACTCGCAACGGGAGCTGCAAGATACCCCAACGTCTCCTGTGCTACTGCTACTAGATACTGTGAAGGTTCAACACTTTTTAAACTATCGCTAAAACCAGCTCCCAATAAAATAAACCCGATATACACAAGCCCCAATAAACCGGCTCCTAATAAACTAGCTTTTACACTGAGCTTCACTAACTCCGATTGCTTTTCGTTTTTTCCTAAATATTCATGAATATAAGCTACAGTAGCAGCAGAAAAGAAAAACGCTGCTAATAAATCCATCATCTGATATCCCTTCCATAACCCTTCTAAAAAAGCTTTTCCTGAACTTTCAGAGCTATGAGGTATAGCTGGCCCATACAATAATCCTCCTACAATTAGTACTCCTATGCCTCCCAATAACCACGGCGTTAATACTTTTCCTAAAATCGGTACAATCCGATCGTGTTTCCACACTAGAAACAATGTTAAAACACAAAAAACAAATGAAAACACTGGCAAAGATACACTAGGGGCGAACAGTTTTACTCCTCCATGAGATACTAAAATACACCTAGGAATCACCCCAAAAGGCCCCATTAGCGCCAACATACTAAATGCTAGCAAAAATGCAGGCACTTTTCCAATAGAAGCAAAATATTCAATCCGATTCCCTTTATATAAAATAACTCCCAGTAATCCCAAAAATGGTACCAATACTCCACTTATTGTTAACCCAATAATTGCCCAAGGCGCTTTATCCATTGTTTGAGCGCCAATTGCTAAAGGAAATACCAAATTGCCACTTCCAAAAAACATGGAAAACATTGCAAACCCTGCGATAAATACTGCTTTCGAACCTCGCATAATTTTTTAATTGTGTAAGATTTTAAGAATAAGATCTATGGTATTTGTTTGGTTTTCTTTCGCAAGTCCATAAATTAGGTTTTTATGGCTTTCTACCTTAATCCTGCCTCGAACCATGTGTTTTCATACAAAAATTATTTTCAAAGATGTTAGCTTTTATTTTGGCTTTCCCAAGAAAGTCTATTAACTTTTTTAAATAAATATTACTTTAATTTTCATGAACCTATTAAAAAAAACTTTTCTACTACTGATCCCACTGAACATCTTAACTTCACCCTACTGTACAGCAGAATGCATACAAACTTGTATTAATAATGACCTAGAACGCTTTCAAACCTATTTCCATTTCATTGATACATATCCTCACATTCTTGGCCCTAAAGGTAACCACTTTCTCGGTGAAATCGAACTTGTCGAAGACATTCCCACCATTCAATCCATTGAAAAAGCCTCTTATCAAAAAGCCATTCAAAAAGGCTTCTGCGAAGAAGAGGCACGAAAAGCTTCTCAAGCTGGCATCATTGTGAATGATCTCTACTTCCTATATATTCGAGATCCCGTCAAGTTCCCCAGCAATACCACCGGCCTTTATAATCGACTTATCTGGAAACATTCCCTCCACGCCCCTGCAGTCGGTGCCGCTGTCTTGCCAATTACTTTCGATGGTAAAATTATCCTTGAAGTCATCTACCGCCACGCCCTCCGCTCATGGGAAGTTGAACTCCCAGGGGCCTTAGTAGAACCTGACGAATCTCCTGAACAAACACTCAAACGTGCGCTCGATGAAGAAACTGGCTTCCAAGTCATAGGCCCACTTTATTACTTAGGCGAAGTCACTACCGATCACGCTGTTATGGCCGTTTCTGTCCCCATTTACTTAGCTAAAGTCTCAAAGAATAGTGAACGCCATCTGGAAGCTACCAAGGCCTTAGCTGATCACTTAACCCTCTCTAAAGAAGAACTTAAAAACGCCCTTATTCAAGGTTATATTAATGCCACATTTAATGGTCACCCCATTAAAGCCAGAGTTCGAGATTCTCAGCTCACATACGCTGTCCTTTTAGCTGAACTTAAACACCTCTTTTAGATCATGAGTTTACCTTACTTTGCAAGCTCAAGTCTCTCGCCTTAAAAAATAACATTCAAAAGCCATCTTAAATTTTTTGAACAGTACCCCCAATTGACAAATTCACAATTTGCTGTAGAATATCTTTTGTAATCACACACTCATTTTATCTTCAAAATGTTTTAAACCATCCAAATACCACTTTTAATCACTTACCCCAGAATTATGAACATATCTCTGAAGTCTTCTCTTCAATATGCATCAACCAAACTTGCAAACGGCCGTTTCTTTAAAAAATTCTCAAGTATCTGCCACCTCCCCCCCTCCTCCTGTTCTCTTTCTCTACCTCCCCCCTCAACTATTTTTTCCTTTTTTACAATATTCTCACCTCTAAATACCTTAAAGCTTATAGTACGTAGACCCCCTCCCCCCTTGTTCTTTGACATCTTTCTTCTAAAAAACTCTATTTGAGGCTCCCCCCCCCTCCCAAAAACTGTTTTTTTAATACGGGAGCCCTATGTGAGCTCTACATCTACATATTTTTAGCTTGCCTTTGTTCACAAGATATCTTTCAATTCGTGCTTCTATGAATTCAGAACAAAAACATTCTAAAACACCTTTGGATTTAACTTGGCTAGATATCGAAAAATTCGGGCGCTTTGCTACAGAAACTGGAAAAATTCTACCTAGAAAATTTACAGGGCTCACCGCTAAACAACAACGTCATGTTAGCAAAATGATTAAAAGAGCGCGTAATATGCTCCTTCATAAGTAAACCATTTGGGTCTAGATCTCCAACAATTACAAACAGTTGCTTTAAGCTTAAAATCCGGCAACGTTGTAGCTTTACCAACAGAAACCGTATATGGGCTTGCCGCTAATGCCTTCGATAAAGACGCTGTAAGAAATATCTTCCAAATCAAAGGCCGCCCCCTCATTGACCCCCTCATTGTACATGTTTATTCCCTTCAACACTTACTTGAATTAACCACAGATGCTCCTCTGTTTTTATTAGAAAAATTAGAGGCTCATTTTTGGCCTGGTCCCCTTACTGTCATACTTAAAAAGAAAAAAATCATCCCAGATATCGTTACAGCCAGCAAACCCACTGTCGCTATCCGCATTCCTAAACACCCTATTTTTAGACAAATCCTCAAATTTACTGGACTGCCACTAGCCGCCCCCAGCGCCAACCCCTTTGGTTATCTAAGCCCAACATGTGCCGAACACGTCCAAAAAACATTGGGCGATCGAATTCCATTGATTATTGATGGAGGCCGCTGCGAATACGGCTTGGAATCCACTATTTTGAACTGTTTAGATCCAGCTCACCTGCGCATCGTTCGCCCAGGTCCTATCACTGCCGAAGCCTTAGAGAGTGTTCTAAAAACTCCCGTAAAATATGCTTTGCCAAAGTTTACAGAGCCCACCGAAGCGCAACTTGCCCCCGGCCTATTAAAAAAACATTATAGCCCCAAAACTCCTCTCTTTTTAGTAAACCCTTCCTCAACCTTATTAAAAAGCAAAGGTCGAGTCGCTTTCATTCACATCGAACGCCCAATTCTCTTCCCTCCCCCTGGAGAAGTTGAACACTTCTGGCTTAGCCAATCCGGATCCCTTCATGAAGTCGCTCAAAATATCTTTCATCTCTTACAGCACCTTGATCATCAAAAATTTGATGCCATTTATATTGAAAAAGTCCCCCAAGAAGGTATTGGCATTGCCATCAATGACCGTTTAGAACGTGCCGCTTCTCACTAATAAGGCTAGTCATTCCATTTATGACTCTTCTTCCTGCTCCTCTTCCACCTTCGGTTCTATAAATTGCACTGTAGCAGAAATTAATCGCTTTTTACTCACTTCATCTATTCGGATACTTAAAAGCCCTATTTGCAAGCGCTCATCCTTCTCTGGTATTCTCCCTAATTCAGAAGATACTAACCCGCCAAAAGTAGAAACATCCACCGTGTATTCTTTTTCAAAAGTAATTCCTAAGACCTTCTCTAATTCATGGAGTGGCGCTAACCCAAAAACTTTATAGGTATTGTCCGCTAGCTTAATAATCAGGGATTCTTCCTTATCAAACTCATCGTGAATCGCCCCCACAAGTTGTTCTAACAAATTCTCTAATGTAATGGCCCCTATGACGCTTCCAAATTCATCGACAACAAGCGCCATGTGTATCCGAAAACGCAATAGCTTTTCTAAGGCATTTTCAAGAGCAGTATCCTCTGGAAACGTAATTAAAGGGCGCTTGAATTTCGTGAGGTCTAGCTTTTCCATATCTCCCTGGTATTGAAAAACATCCTTGATATGAACAATACCCAGACAATTATCAATATTACCTTTGCAAAGTGGATAACGTGTGTAGCCCATTGTTTTAGCCAGTTGCAAATTTTCTTGAATTGATTTATCAACATCAAAAAATTGAATTTCATTCCTCGGTAAAAGAGCGTCTGTTACCACTAACTCACTAAGCGTTAATGTATTTTTAATGATGTTTAATATGTAGGGCGAGAGCGCTATCTTGCCTTCTGAAAGTGCATTCACCTGTAATACCGCATCGTAAGTATCTAACTCATGAAAAGTATCTCCACGCTTCTTGTAAAACATCGTCAACGAATTAGTGATCGCTTGAAATGAAATAACAAAGGGTGAAAAAAATTTTCCAAAAAAATACAAAAATTTTGCCAATAATTGTGGCGTCTTAACAGGATTTAAATAAGGAGCAATTGCTCCAAATGTAGTATGGAATAACATTTGTCCCAACATTAATAGAATGCCTACTAATAAAACTAAGAAAAGAGTGCTAGCTATTCCCCTTTGTTTACCTTCAAATGCCATTAACCATACACTTGGAATAACCATCACCCCTAGTGCTGTTGAGCAAAACAGCATCCCAAAATTAAAAACTTTGTACAATAAGTCTCCATTTTCTATCAGCTTTTTTGAATACTTATCTTCACAAAAATTTTTAAAAAAATACTTGTCTGTGAGTTTATATCGAAGATACATGAGTTGTGTCTGAAAAAACTTGAAAAGCCCGCTCAAACACAAAAAGAACACAATTAAGCTAAAAACACCCAACACCGATAGTATTTTCACCTATTTAACTCCTTCCCTTCCACACGATCGTCTGCAACAACCAAGCATAGAAGATAAAAACCAACCATAAGCTACATTTTTCTTCCCTAGAAAAGAAAAATAGCTTCTTGATCCATTCTGGCAAATATTTTGCAGTCTAAAGTAACGCATGGAGGTCTTATGAAAGGTTTGTTTACATTATCATTCAACTTATTTTTAAGAAAAAGGCAAGTGCTAACCTGAATAGACCGCTGCAGAACCCGTTTTAGTGGAGGAGACCAAGGCGTACCGAAGCGGAAGGTCGGAGCATATTGTAATATGTGATGACTTGGGTCTCGGAGCAACACAGGTCTCCTCCACTAAAATGGGTTCTGCAAAAGAGAACGTTCATGAGCATCTTTTTCCACTCTCTGCTTCAGCTCATTTAAAGTACGTTCTGCTTCCTTCTTTACCTCCGATAAAGACTCTTTGGTAGGCGCTCCTTCCCGGGCAAAAAAATAAAATTTTATCTTTGGCTCTGTTCCACTTCCCCTTACTGCAAAATGATAACCACTGTCTAACTCTACAAAAAAGAAATCTTGAGCAGGAATCACCTTGCCATCGGCATCTACAATCTTCTCACTCCCAAAATCTTGGATTTTCTTAACCTTAACTTCCCCGAATGCTTTCGGTGGATTCTTGCGGTAACTCTCCAAAATAGACTTTATTTTTATCGCTCCCACTGCTCCTTCATAATAAATATTTAGCAGCAATTCTTTAAAATATCCATGTTTGACATATAACTCATCCAAATAATCAAAAACATTTATTTTCTTCTTTTTTAAATAGGCAAAAAATTCACACATCAAGATAACCACCTGATTTGCGTCCTTGTCCCTCACAAAATCACTTCCCAAAAAGCCATAACTTTCCTCTCCTCCAAAAATATAAAAAGTACTGTGTTTCAACATTAACTCGGCACGCGCCTTATAGCTTAGAGAATCATAGTCAAAATTCGCTTGCGCAATCCTTTTTAAGAGTACCGCTTCGTAATCATACAGTTTTTCACCAATATATTTAAATCCTGTCAATGTGTTAATAACCTTTAGCCCATGCTCTCTTCCTATAGAATCCTGTAAGGGTGTCGTTACAAATGTTTTCACAACAGCAGCCGCTTGGGTGCCTTTTTCCGGAATCCATTTTAATTCCTTTAACTGCTTTATGCGAAAATCCATCAGCAAACTTCCAATAGCATTTCCAGTTAAAAGCTCTAACTTTCCTTCTCGATTACGAGCCGCTGCGCCCATTCTATCCCCATCTGGATCCGTTCCCAAAACTAAATCCGCTTCCACTTCATTCGCTTTTTTTAATGCCATTGCCAATGTCTCAGGATATTCAGGATTCGGAAAAGCTACGGTCGAAAATTTTGGATCCATCACTTCCTGTTCAGGCACTTTAATAAAATTGACTCCACACTCCTGCATCAAAGGCTCTACAATTATTCCACCTGTCCCATGTAAAGGAGTAAAAACAACCTTGGGCGAGTATTCTTTAATTAATTCCGCTTGTAACACCGTCTCTTTTAAACACCCTTTATAAGCCGCTTCCATAGCTGACGTTATTTGCTTTGCAGGCTCCATTTTATCGGCTAAATACTTCGGAATTTCCTTCAAATCTACTTCATTTACTTCCCTTACAATTCCCTCCGCATGAGGCGATACCACCTGACCTCCATCTTGAAAATAGACTTTGAACCCATTGTCATGCGGTGGATTATGGCTTGCCGTAATTACAATCCCGGCAATTGCTTTCAAATGCCTTACTGTATAACTAAGCTGCGGCGTCGACCGCGGTCCACTAAAAACATACGCTTCTCCACCTAATTGATTCCAGACAAAAGCTACTAAAGAGCAAAACTCTTTTGAGAAAAATCTCACATCATGCGCAATCACTAGCTTCAAAGAACTTTTATTTTTAAAACTTACACAGTAGTTATATAACCCAATAGTTGCTCGAATAATGTTAAAATCATTTAATACATTCGTTCCCACGTTGGCTCGTTCGGGTCTATCAACAGTTCCAGCGCCTTTCTCCTGAGGAGTAATTATCTGTCCCATTGTCCTCCCTCTCATTCCACCAGTACCAAATTCTAACGTTTTGTAAAAACGATCATTGAGTTCATCCCAATAGCCTCCCTTAATCAAAAATCCAATGGCTTCCACCCCCCATGAAGGCAAAAAACCACTTTCTAGCCATAGACGAATATTCTTAACTGTTGAATCAAATAACTTTTTTTCAGTTAGCGCCTTTTGGAGTATTTCCTGCATGCCTTCCATAATATATCCACATTTAACTTGAAGATACCTGTTTTTGTCAATGGGTATATTAGTCAAAACAGGTCAAGATTTCTCTAGGCGAACGCCTGGGGATGCTGACGGAGTGAACGAGTGATGCACAACGAAGCCGAATCCTAAAGTTCGAGAGCGAGCTACATCAAATTGTGAAGGATATATTTACTCTAAATAAAAACTGTCGGTAATAACCGGCTTTTTTACTAAAGACTCCCATTTTTTCTTAAAACTAATAGCGTCTTCTGCAAATAAAGGACTAATTTCAAGATTGATAGTAACTTGATTCAGCTTGTTTCTTGGCGCTTGAACCCCAACCAATTCCAACCATCGCGCATGTAGCTCAATCATATCCTTTTGACACGTTTGCGGTGAACTATCTCCTACCGCATTTTTGATAGGGCTAAATTCGTCTTTTCGAGCTACTTCAAAAAGAAGTGCATTCTTTGCAAAAGGCAAAGCATCAAATACAAAAAGTTCAAACTTATATCCATTGGGAACATCTTCCATATCATCTGAAGACATTGTTTTTATCTTCTTATACGCACGATGCAAAGGGAGCAGATCACTTTCGGCGTTTATCTTTTCAATAAAGGTTCGGTCTATTAAATGTAATGCAATATTCCCAGCATAGAATTTTAACCGCCCGCTCTGCTCTCGTTCGCTCGCTAACTTCTCTGGTAGATCAGAATATTCTACCACAGAAAGCCTTCCATCCACTTCACAAAAAACACCCACTTTTTCATCGGTGGCTTCTTTTACAACTATCTTAGAGGACATTTCGGAATGTTTTAAAATATGAAATCCGATAAAATAAGGATCAATTACGCGCGCAAGCGGGTTATCCACTTGATGATAACTAACTAGCTGAATGTTTTTTCCTTCATTTTTTTCGAAAACTCCATTCTTTTTTAAAGCTTTAAATACGCCACCATGCCCACTTGGACTCATTGCTATTGATGAAGGACTTTCCATTAAAATCTTCCCTCTTTTATCCACACACGGAAAAACATCCTGAGTCATTAATTCCACTTTTTCTAGCCCAAAAAAACGATGCCGTTCTAAAAAATTCAAAGTCTCCTCATGATTGTTGGAGCTTGTCATAATATACCAAGGAATATAAGCGCTATACCTATGCTGCGCTGCTAAAATCTTTTCCGCAAATATTTGAAATAAGTATTTATGACGCACAGGTGTAATCTGTAACCCTCCCTTCGGCCCTTTGAAACCTAACCGCGTCCCTTGTCCCCCTGCCACTGTTACAACCGCTACTAACCCCTTTTTTATAGCTTCCTCTCCCACCTTTAACGCATCTTGCCACAGAAAATTTGCCTCCCTATCTGCCAGGAATTCGATGTATGGAGGCGCTTTTATAGAAGCTAAATTAAAATTATCCGATGAAGGCTCCACTACTAAACGCCGTACCCACTGATCAAACTCAGGTAGATTGATCATTTCAGCTTGGGCTCTTAATTGATTTTGTCCATCTACGTCCAATGTATCGTAATACTCAAAAACATGCTCCTGGTGATGGCTTTCGAACCGTTTTATCAGTTTATTTAAAGATAATTTTAACATATATTATTTATAAGAGATATCCTTTAAAGAGGTTTCAAACTTAAATACAATATCATCGTTCCTTACAAAGCCAAATCGTCTTCTTGCAACCCATTCTATAAAATGAGGATCGTTTTTAATTAAATTCAAATACCGCTCCTCAGCCCTTAACCTTTTTTGGGCTAAATCTACCTCTTCCTTCAAATATTCCTCCTGACGCTTAAATAATTTATACTCCCGGTGACTTTTAAAAAACACACTTAAAAAGATTAAACACATCCCTCCTAGAACACTTAATAAAATAATCAAAAAAAACTTGTAAACCTTTGATTTCATTTAAATATGCCTAAAATTCTTAAAAACTAGCCTTTGCATCGGTTTCATAAGTCTCTAATAATTAGAATTGAAAAAATTGTCAGTAAAATATACCCTTTATTTATTGTAAACTATGTACAAAGAATTTTTTGGTTTTAAAGAATTTCCATTCAATATCACACCTGACCCAAAGTTCCTATTTCTAAGCCCAACCCATCAGGAAGCTCTTGCTCATCTCATCTACGGTATCGATCAAAAAAAAGGATTTATTGTTCTAACAGGTGAAGTAGGTTGTGGAAAAACTACCCTTTGCAGAGCTCTTCTTAATAAATTAGACGCCACTCGCTTTGATACTGCCCTCATTCTCAATCCAAAGGTTAAAGAAATCCAGTTACTAAGGGATTTCTTAAAAGAAATTGGTGAAGACTCAGCAGAAATAGAGCCTGATAACCTCATTAATCGCGTCCATGCCTCTCTCTTAAAAAAAATATCCCAAGGCAAAAATATTGTCATGATCATCGATGAAGCCCAAAATCTTTCTCACGATGTTCTCGAACAAATCCGCCTCTTATCTAACCTCGAAACCGATAACGAAAAACTCCTCCAAATCATTCTCATGGGCCAACCCGAACTTAAAGAAAAACTGGCAACCAGGGAACTGAGGCAACTTAAACAACGCATTCTTGTTCACTATGACCTAAAACCGCTCGATTTCCAGCAAACACGCCATTATATTCAACATCGTTTAGCTGTCTCCCAAGGCAGTGGGACCGCCTACTTCTCCTATTGGGCTATATTTAAAATATATCGCAATAGCGGAGGCATCCCTCGCATTATCAACAACATATGTGATAAATCATTACTTTCGGCTTACATTAACCGTTCAACTAAAGTCGGCTATAGAGATGTCAAAAAAGCTATTAAAGAACTAAGGATTTCCTAATGAGTCTAATCAATGAAGCATTAAAAAGAGCTCAAGAAGAATTAAAGCGTCGAAATAGTATACCCTACCCTTTTGATGCCGCTAATCCCTCAAAAGAACTTTATCAAAAAAGTAAAAAACCTTTTCTCGTTTTCTTGTGTTCTGGTGTATTTTTGGGCGCAGTCACTATTCTTCTCTTAACCCTTATCGTCCACCCCTCTTCTGTGCTCCAATTTTTTGACTCTAAATCAACACCAGCTATCCACACCCAACTTCCAACCCAACCTGTATTCACCGTTCCTGTAATGACTGCTGATGAAACATTTACCAACCTCAACCAAGCTGATAATTCCCTTAATCAAATTGCTGCCGAAGAAGAGACTCATCCAGACTCTCTTCAAGATACAGCCCTTTTTAATACCCTCACAGAAATGATCAGTAAAATGATCGCTCAGCAAGCCACCTCAAACACCCATTCTGATGAAGAAGCCTATACCACTTCCCAAACAGTGGCGCCTACCACCTCAGTTTCTCAAAATACAGCTAAACTCCAAGAAGATAAAGTTAACGCATCTAACCCACTTCAGGAATCTAAAAATATATTTTCCCAACAAGATTCCATCGAAATATTTTTATCAAAGTTGAAAATCACAGGGATCATGTTTTCAGGCTCAGAGAGCAAAGTCATTATCGATAATAGAATTTACTGTCTTCAATCAAAAGTTAACGACGATCCCGAGCTCAAACTTTTAGAAATAAACCCTCATGAACTTGTCTTTGAAGGTGTTGAAGGCGCTACTTATAAAAAGAAAATTTAGTCTCTAGTTTATTATACTCCCCTAAAAGAAGGAAGTAGTGAGGAGTGATCGAAACTAGAAAGGGAAAGGTATATTTAGAGTCCTACAAGAGCCTTATTATAAATTTCAACCCCCGCTAAACTCACGCTGCTAGCCTCTTTTTTTATTCGCCCTTTCCACTTTAAGTTTTTCTTTCAATTCCTGAAGGGTTATTCCTCCTATAGCTTTCGTTGAATAAATATGTACTTCAAAGGGATCAAAGGTGTCACTAAAAGTTCCATCCTCTGCTAAGGATACCTCACGCCCTTCAGACACCACGTGTAGAACCTTTGCATCCTTCATTCTAGGTAATCTTAATTGAATTTTTTTCTTTTCGCCCGACAAACTAACAGCAAATAAGTAATAATCATTCCCAACTCTTTTTAGCATAGTTGGAGTCATGTCGCTGTTAAGCAAATCTTCATTTTTTTCGTCAACTGGAACATTCGGCGCTAAAATAGCATTTTGCAATGATTTTAACTCGTGCACAAGAAATTGTACAATCGGTTCCATTTCAGGAGAATTTTTAAATTGACTAAAATGATACCAAAAAAAACCTTTAGCTCCCTTTACGAAAGATTGATATAATATGCTCCTACATTCATCTACATTCGGAAGCCTTGTCGCTACCTCTGTCATCATCGGTTGATTGTAAGCTTGCAAACACCCCCAAAGCGTTGACCCTGGCTTTTTCAATCGGTTAATTAAATCAAACTGCCGTGATGTCAAATCGAGGAGCCTAGAAGGTTCTTCGTCCTTCAAAAACGATAACTTCGTAATTGGCATTAATATATCACCTATTTGGCCATATTCTCCCATCGAACGATTCGGTGGAATAACTATCACACACGGATGAAAAGGATCTTCACTCGAAACCACATCATAAATAAGTTTCAACCGTTGTGGACTAATGGTTTCATTGTCCGGTGAAAATGCAAGTACCCAAGCCATTAAAGCAGGATGCCTGCCCAAACTTTTTACATGTTCTCGAATTGCCTCCTTCTCCTTTGCTAGCAAGGATTGCTCCAAACCCTCCACACACGAATTAATAAAACTCTCATCTGGATAAGGATAAATAACGCCGTAAGCATTCAGCTTTTCTAATTTGTCTAAATATGTATTTGCATCCACTGCACTTAAAATGCTATTTAAATTTTGAAATATTACTGAATAGTTTCCTTTCCATTGCTCCAATTCTTCAGAGGTCATCTCAAAAAATCCTGTTGGTATTATCATCTCATCATTTTTCCTTAAATTTCCATCCATATCCACACGCCATTCATAAGAAACGGGTCTTAATTTCTCGAACTCCTTCTCTTTGGTAAACGTAACTTCTCCGTTTTCATTCAACAATTCTGCCCTTACTAGATAACTTCCAAATTCTAATTCTTCTATTGGCATCGTATACGTTTCATGAACGGGCACTTTCTCAATAATCAATTCTTTAAGGACTTTGTCATAAACTTTCTGTTCATTCGGAGAAAGCAATTGTAAGCGTAGTGTATTATTCTTTAGCAGCTCAGGGTTTAAGGTAAATCGTAAGTTAAATTTAATTTCCGACAAATTCTGCGTGCTGTAAATCGTGTTCCGATAATTGGGCTCTACAAATGATAACTGGATTGGTTCATAGTCTACATTTAAAGTCCATCTCTCAACCCGTAAAATTTCTTGAGGGTTATGGATATTCACAAGCTCTACTCTCAATTTCAATGGAGTTTGTTTTTTAATGGGCATCTGAAAATCATATGCCCGATGCTCGCCATCGCATAACTGCTCTTGCATAGATATCGCAATAATAGGTATTGATTTCGGGTTCACTTGTTTAATAATCAAATTGAAATTGCAAGCTCCACTACCTTTATTTTCTACATTCACACATCCCTTTAACCGATCAGTTCCATACGTATCCACCTCAAACAAATATCCACAGGGCCCTTCTATGTTCCACAAATGCTTTTTAAAGACATCTGGAGCAAATCTTAATAGCGCAAAACATCTATCCTCCATAAGATTACTTACCAATGGTACATACGAAGAATATTCCTCTTTTTGGACCGCATGCCTGTTTCTAATCACATTGAATTTCCAATCCTGCAATGAGCGCTCAGTCAATTCCAATTCTGCAAACGGTATTGCCATTTCTACAGCCCATTCTGTCTTTCCTATCTTCGTCGCGACTTTCCATTCAGCATCCCATTCTAATTCACGTAATAATCCATTCAGGCTCCATTTCTCATCGAGCTTCGTAATAGCATTCGCGGCAAACACATAGTAATCGCTCTGATCTCCATAAGGATCAATTATAAGCTCAATAGCGTCATCTTCACAAACACTGCCATCTTTTCGAGATTCATCTATTTTTAGCCTACAAGATTCCATCATCTTTGCAGCAAAATATAATTGATCCCCATCATAGGCTATCTTAAAAACTGTTTGAGCTTGGGCTTGCTTACAGCTCTCCCCTATTATTGTAAATCCAGTTATCCATTCTCCTTTCTGCCACACTGCATCATCCAGATTCCCATCTACCGTAATTTCCTCTTTTTCAGCCTTTAATGCTTCCACTACCTGTTCTTGTCCCCATACATTTTCTCCTGTACAACAATGCATTAATATAAAAATCCAAATAAAATTTCTCATTCCAGAAAGTCTCCTGCAATCTTCTTAAGCAGAATATTTTTTATTTCCAAAAAACTCAATACAATTATTTAGACCTTAATTAAAGATCTTCGAGAAATCGTAATTTAAAATATCCTTCACCGGGCATAGACAACAAATAGGAATCGAAAAAAAAGAAGCCCACTTTGATGAAAGGATAACTCCACCTTCTCATGGCATTTAAAACCCCAACGTATTACATACGCTTAAATTTTGTATTCCATGGTCTTGACAGTCTTCATCAAAGAGAGCCCCAAAAGAAGCGAGCATTTCGCTCAATTTCTCATTCTAGATCTTTTATTGTTCTTATGACTTCCTTGGTGTTATTGTTCCTATGCGCTGCCCATAAGCAGCAGGAATTGCAGCAGATACACATACCATTAATAAGGCCCCAACGAATAAGTACTTTAGTTTTTTCATAAAAAAATTATGATTTAATCTATTCGAAAAGTCAATACAAAATTTTATTTTTTTTTATTTTTTAATTGATTAAAACCAACTTTTTAAAAACTGTCATTTTTAATAGACTTCTTGCATAACTCGCTCGGACGAGAAGAGTAAGGAATCACTGAGCGCAAAGCCTGAGCCTACACACATACGTAAGGCATTGAGCGCCGGAATAACAGTTGCTTTATTTCCCTGCCTCATTGCCCCTTAAAATCATATCATGATACAACGGCTCAAGGTCCTTTTGGACAAACGAATAATAAGACCAATCTCGGAAGTTTAAAGAAAAAACACCTCGAAACGTGAAATACACAATTTCGCTACTGGTGCAGTAGCGCTCGTCTACAAAATGCTAACGGTTTCTATAGTTTCTATGAGCGAACATACTATAACACATTCTCTCGCACCCATAGTCGCCTTTGCAGTCACGCAAACACCACGCCAATGCATCCTCTCCATAAATTGGCGTGAAAGAAAACATAAATAAACCCACTACTAATAAATGTTTAATTTTATATAATTCTTTTGATTCAAAAAGTCAATACAAATTTATTTTGTTGGCATGTTACAGGAATAAAAAGTATTATTTGTATCAGTCTAAACGCTTTTTAACATGTTTTCTATCATTTCTCCTCTATTACTTTCGTTCCTCCATACCTTTTTTCAAACCTGCACCAATGTCAGACTTTTTAAACAATGTCTTGTTCCGAAATACACTTTTTCTTTAAGCAAAGTTTGATTTTTCCCAAGATTTTAAGCAAAATTGTCGCTATGCAAAAATTAACTTATTTACTAACGTTCAGTCTCACTCTCGTTTGTCTATCAATGAAATGTCATGGAGCAGACGCAGACAAGCCTTTGGCGCCTACAGAGCCTATAGAAATAGAATATTTTACGAAAGAAAAAATTGATGAAAAGCTCGCATTAGAAGAAAAAAATGCCGAAAAATATCGGCAAGAACAAGCTCTTTTAATGCAACAACTCATTGAGCAGATAAAAAAGTCTCAAGCCAAAGAACTAGTTCCTCAGGAAGAAGAGCAAACCCAGCAAGAGGCCTGATTATTTGGAATCTATTGAATCGTTGGTCCACTTAGAGGTTTCGTTGAATAAACATGCACTGCAAAAGGCTCAAATGTATCATTGATTATCCCTTCGCCTGTTAAACTTATTTCACGCCCTTCAGATACTACATATAATGTCTTCCTCCCCTTCAGTACAGGCACTTTTAAAGGAATCTCCTGTTTTTCTCCAACTGTATTAACCACAAATATATAGTAATCATCTTCTGCCTTTTTTGACATAGATAAGATTGTAGAAGTTTTGGTTAATTGCTCATTCGGAGGAGTCGGAGCGATAATAGCGCTTTGCAATAACTTTAATTCCTGTGCAAGAAATTGAGTAATTTTCTCCATTGCAGGAAAATTCTTAAATTGTTCAAAATGATACCAAAAAAATCCCTCAGCATTCTTAATCACCGATTGGTATAGCATATTTCGACATTCAACAAAGTTAGGCGCCCTTGTCGCTACTTCTGTCAGCATCTCTTGATTATAAGCCTGTAAACAGGTCCAAAATACCGCTCCGCGCTTTTTATATCGATTCACTAAATCAAACTGCCTGCTTACTAAATTGAGAGGTTTAGAAGGCCCTCCACCCTCTAAGAACGGAATCCTCATAAATGGCATCAAGATGTCAGGTATTTGGCTATAATCTAATATTGAACGATTTGAGGAAATAACAATAACACACGGATGAAAAGGATCTACATCCGCCACTACTTCATAAATGCGCTTCAAGCGCTGTACAGAAACAGATTCGCTGCTAGGCAAAAATGCAAGCACCCATGCCATTAAAGCTGGATGACGTCGTAAACCTTGTACATATTTCCTAATTTCTATCTCTTCCATATCTAATAATGAGTGCCCAAAACCATTAATAGATGAAATAAAACTGCTATTCGGATAAGGATACATCACAGCATAAGCATCCATTTTCTGAATCTGATCCAAATATACTTTCGCATTCACTTCATTTAAAATATTGTCCCGACCTTGAAATATTCCTAAATAATCACTCTTCCGCTTTGCAAACTCTTCAGGACTAATTCTAAATAGACCCGTTGGCATTACTTCCTCACCATTCTTTCTTAATTTTCCATTTATATCTATCCACCATTCATAAAGAATAGGCTGTAATTTCTTGATCATTTTCTCTTGTGAGTAAGTAACCTCCCCTTTTTTGTCTAATAACTCTGCTTTCACTAGATAATTGTCAGGCCCTAAATTTTTAATCGGTATAGTATAAATATTATCAAGAGCTATTTGTGGAATAACTGACTCATAATGGATCTTTTCATTGCTCTTAGAAAGCAATTGTATACGCAATTGACTTTCCTCCAAAACCTCAGGAACTAAAGTAAATCTTATGCTAAACTTAATTTCCGACAAATTTTGCGCACTATAAATCACATTTCGATAACTAGGGTCTATAAACGATAATCCTATTGGCTCGTAATCAAGATCCAAGAGTCGAGTTTCTGTATGGAAAATATTCTGAGGGTTTTTAGGGTCTACAACTTGTACTTCCAACTTTAATGGAACTTGCTTTTCAATAGGCAATGTAAACAGATACTCTCGATGCTCCCCATCGCATAATTTCCCATCCACAGTCCCAATAACTTGTGTTGCTTTTTGATCAATCTGCTTAAAAATTAACTGAAAATCACATTGTCCACTTCCCAAATTCTGTACTTCTACTTTTCCCTTTAAAATCCATTCTCCTTTTGAGTTAGATTCCAAAAAATATTCAGAGAGTCCATTTACTTTCCATAAATACTTTTTTAAAATACCTGGTGGAAATTTTAAGATCGCGAAATGCTCAGGTTCATCAAAACTTCCCATCATAGGTGCATATGAAGAATACTCGTTGACCCCTTCAGCATGCCGATCTCTCATCACATTAAATCCCCAATTACCGAGCGACCTTTCATTTAGCCGAAGCCCAGCAAGTGGTATAGCCATTTCAAGTGTCCAATCCTTTGCTCCTAATTTCGTCGCTACTATCCAATTAGCATTCCACTCAAATTCATGCAATAGGCCACTCAAGCTTCGCTCTTCATCTAATTGTATCCCTGCAACATTTGAAGCAAACTGATAATAATCAGTATGCTCCCCATAAGGATCAATCATAAATTCAAGCGCATCATCTTGATAAACAGGGCTATCTCTTTGAAATTCAAATATTCTTAATTTCTTGGCATTGGGTTCATCCATTTTTGCGCCAAGATATAGGTACCTATCATCGTAAGCTACTTTAAAAAACGTTTGCACTTGAGCTTTCTTCTCCCCCCCTAAAAGCATAAACCCAGTTGACCATTCTCCGGTCTTCCATACCTCCTCATTCAAATTCCCATCCACTACCACAGGTTGCTCAGCTTTTAATGCTTCTACCACCCTCTCTTGACCCAATACATTCTCAAATATGCAAAAATATCCTACTGCAAGTATCCAAGTAGCGATTCTCATTTCCTAAAACTAATACCCACCAAGGTATTTCTCAACGCTAAAAACAAATCACAATCTCCTGAATATCTAAAAAACACTCATTTTCTTACAAAAACAGGCGCTCTTACCAGCCCTACCCTAATTGCGGCTGATAAATATCATGGATTCTCAATAGTCCCATCAAATTCCCCTGTTCTCCAACAACTGGTAAAACGGAAATTTGCGAAGGTCTATCTTCCATTAAACGCACGGCTTCTCCTAAAGAAGCAGTTGGCCTTATACAAATAGGATTTTTGGTCATTACATCCTTAGCCAAAACTTTTGAAAAATCTTTATTATTAAGCAATTGCCGCCGAATATCTCCATCCGTAACAATTCCTCTCAATTGCCCCTCCTGCACAATACAGGCTGCTCCATGAGGCGCTTTTGTCATTGCAACAACTGCCTCTAGTAATGTTGTGTTTAAATCCAAAACAGCTACTTTACTCGTTTTATGCATAACATCTTTAACCATATACCCCAAATTCCTCCCAAGTTGTCCCCCTGGATGAAACCGCATAAAATCATCCTCTTTAAATGATTTTGCCTTCATTAAACATGACGCTAATACATCGCCAATACCCATTGCCGCAAGCGTACTTGAAGTAGGCACAATCTTTAATGGATCTGCCTCCGCTGGCACAGTTGCATTTAGTACAACATCTGCATTTTCAGCAAGCGGTGAATTCACATTACTTAATATAGCAATAATTGGCGAACTAAATTCTCTCAGTATCGGTATTAACCTCACAAGTTCAACAGTTGTCCCACTTTTCGAAATAAATATCGTTGGGTCCCCAGGGCTATAAATTCCCAAATCACCATGCATAGCTTCCCCCGGGTGCAAAAACACAGCAGGCGTACCCGTGCTACAGAATGTTGATGCGATCTTCTGCGCTACATATCCCGATTTACCTATCCCACTCACCACTACTTTTCCTTTATGATTTAATATAATATCTATTGCAGCCTTTAAACTATTATTCAAATGCTTTGCAACTCCCAACAACGCTTTTGCTTCCGCTTCTAAAACACTTTGGCCTAATACCACATAGTCACATATCCAATCAGCGCCAACCTTTGTTTCATCTACTATCATACAATAACCTCCATTGGCATTTTGCGTGCACATTCTAGATCTTCCAATGTATTAATATCCAAATTCGTTCCTTTTTCTTCCAACGTCATAATAGTATATCCAGCCTCCAAAAATCTCAGTTGCTCTAATTTTTCTGCTTCTTCTAATGGACTAACCGGTATACTAAAGAATTTTTCCAATACCGCCCGTTTATAACCGTAAACCCCTATGTGTTGCCAGTGCAAAGTTGCTTCTACTCCCTCACGCCCTCTTATATAAGGTACCGGTAACCTAGAAAAATAAAGCACCCGTCCTCCTTGTGCGACCACTGCTTTCACTACATTTGGGTTCATTAATGCTTCCTTGTTCTTTATTGAACATACCGGCGTAATAATATCATAAGAACTCTTTTCTCCAGTTACCACCAACCGGTCCAACAATTCAACATTTATAAAACATTCATCTCCTTGCACCAGCAGAATAAAATCTCCTTCTAATTGCTCTATAATCGAAGCCGCACGCTCTGTCCCCGACCTCCACTTTTCATCCGTCATTACAACCTTTCCGCCCCACTTTTTCACCTCATCATAGATACCCTCATAGTCTGTTGCTATAATCAACTCATCACAATGACGCATCTTTTTCACACGTTCCCATGTATGCCAAAGCACTGGCTTCCCATTTAAATCCGCTAGCATCTTTCCCCTCAGTCGCTCCGAGTTCCATCTAGCAGGGATTACAACGGATGTCTTCATTTTCATAAGTCCCCCTTTCCTATGCCAAACACCTCAAAACCTATTTCCTTTGCTTTTTTCAAATCAATTACATTCCTTCCATCAAATAAAAAGGCAGGCCGCTTCATTCCCTTATATATCTTTTCTAAATCCAACACCCTAAATTCATCCCATTCTGTTAACACTACGATTCCATCAGCTCCTTGGCACGCTTCATAGGTATTTTTACAGATTTCTCCTCCTTCTGCTAAATCTAATATTTCTTTAATGCGATCATGCTCAACTCTAGGATCATAGATTGCTAAGTGGGCTTTTTCATTCTGCAATCCTTTACACACATCTATTGCCGCCGATTCTCGGGTATCATTTGTATCCTTTTTAAAAGCAAATCCTAAAATCGCTATCCGTTTGGCCCTAACTGTATCAAACATCATTTGCACTATTCGCTTTGTAAATCGATTCTTTTGATATTCATTAAACTTTACTACCTGCGACCAATATTCAGCTACCTCTTTTAACCCAAAACACTCACATAAATAAATTAAATTTAAGATGTCTTTCTTAAAGCAAGATCCCCCAAATCCTACAGAACTCTTTAGAAACTTATCCCCTATCCTGCGATCCATTCCTACTGCCAAACCAACCTCATCCACATTGGCCCCTGTTCGCTCACACAACTCTGATATTGAATTAATGGATGATATCCGCTGCGCTAAAAAGGCATTAGCAACGAGCTTTGAAAGTTCAGATGACCATAAATTCGTCGTAATAATCCGCTCCCTTGGTACCCAGTGTTCATACACGGCTACTAATTTTTCAACTGCCGTACGACCAAGCTCCGTTTCCTCCCCACCAATAAGCACACGATCAGGCTTTAACAAATTCTCAATTGCTGTCCCTTCAGCTAAAAATTCTGGATTCGATAGTACTTGATGCCTTAAACCATTTTCATATGCCGCTAATATCCTCTTGATTGATTCCGCCGTTCTAACCGGTATAGTCGATTTCTCGACGATAATTTTCCTATCTTTTGCCACTTCTGCAATCCGCCGGACACATTTTTCTATAAAACTTAGATCGGCTGCTTTTCCCTCGCCCACCCCATACTCCTTTGTCGGTGTATGTACAGAAATAAAAATCATATCCGCTTCCTGTATGCTTTTATCGATATCTATATCAAAAAATAAATTCCTTCCTCTTACCCTCTTTACCATTTCATCAAGCCCTGGCTCATAAATCGGCAACTTATCTGAATTCCAATCTTTTATCTTGTGAGTATTACTGTCCACCACCCACACCTGTATATTTGGGCAGCAATTCGCTATCACCGCCATCGTTGGCCCACCAACATATCCAGCTCCTATACAACAGATCTTCATTTTGGTCTGAAGGAACTCTATATTCTTGACCTGTCTTTGACAATATTAATCACTGCCTACCTTTTCTCTCTCCCCCCCTAAAACCTAAATGCCCGCTTAAAATCAAGACATATGCCGCAATCTTTCACTCAAGTAGAGCTGTAGAAGGGTGTTTAGCCACCTTTACGCTTCTTGAGGTCAAACAAGTACTTCTTCACTTCCTTCAATCCCCTTGTATTAAAAACATTCTCTTTCGTAAGCCACCCCTTTCTTGCTACATTAATGCCAGCTTTATAATATCCCAGTCCTTTTACGTTATGCGCATCCGGATTAATCACACACATAAGTCCCTTTTCCGCCGCCTTCTTCCAATAACGCCAATCCATATCCAATCGACGGGGATTAGCATTAATCTCCATCATCACCTCATTAGCAATAGCGGCATCAATCACTTTTAAAACATCTATCTTATATCCTTCACGTTGCAAGAGCAACCTTCCCGTCACATGTCCAATTATTGTTGCACTCGGGTGTTCAATTGCTTTAATCATCCGCTTTGTCATTTCCTTTTCATCCAAATTAAACACTGAGTGAATTGATACCACTACATAATCTAATTCCTTTAAAAATGAATCCTTTAAATCCAATTCTCCATTTTTCAAAATGTCGCACTCCACACCCGTAAAAACATAGCTCTTCGATAACTTTTTCTCATTGTGCTTTTGTATCTTTAATAACTCCTTATGCAATTGCTCCTCATCAAGCCCCCCTGCTTGAAAGCTCGATTTCGAATGATCTGAAATCCCTATATACTCCCAACCCATTTCATCAGCGCCCCTTGCCATCTCTTCAAGCGTATTTCTTCCATCTGATGCTGTCGTATGATTATGAAAAACACCACGAATGTCGTCTTCTTCAATTAGTTTTGGGAACTTTCCTTTCTCAGCTACTGTCACCTCGTCCAATCCCTCTCTGAGTTCTGCAGGTATATACTTCAGCCCTAAAACCTTAAATAATTCCTCCTCACTCTTCACTTTAATTTTATCTGCTAAATGCCCCGCCTTTCCCTTCTCCGGCCCTAACCCCCACTCGCTTAAACTAAGATCCATCGCGAGCGCCTTTTGACGCATCATCACATTGTGCTCTTTTGAACCCGTAAAGTGATGCAGCGCAAAATAAAACTGATCCTCACTCACTAATCTCAAGTCCACCTGCATCCCTCCTTTCAAGCGCACTGTCGATTTTGTTTCCCCCTTACCGATTACTTCTTCAACTTCCGGTATGCTCGTAAACCAGTCCATCACATGTGCTCCATTTTTCGCCGCCACAATAAGGTCTATATCCCCTATTGTCTCCCGTTTCCTCCGAATACTTCCCGCTACTTCCGCATGAGTAACGCTTTTGATGCGCTTTAAACCTTTTACAATCTCTTCAGCAATTTCATTAGCCTCCCACCATAAATGCCGCTTACTATATTCTGCCAAATGTGCAATTCCTCGTAAAATATTTTCCTCCGTCTTTTTACCAAACCCCACTAACGCTTCCAACTTGCCTTCCTTACATGCTTTTTCAAGCGCTGTTACACTCTTTATTCCAAGGGCATCATAAACCGCTTTTATTTTTTTAGGACCTAGCCCCGGTATTTCCAATAATTCCAAAAACCCTCCAGGAATCGATGCCTTCAATTCTTCATAGAAGGGTAAACGCTTATCATTATATAGCGTCTCTATTTTCTGCGCCAAATCTTTTCCAATCCCTGGTAAGTCCGTTAACCTGCCTTCCTTAATCACTTCGCCTAAATCTTCTTCTAATCCTTCAATCGTTCTGGCTGCCCGTTGATAAGCTCGCGCTCGAAAGACATTTTCCCCTTTCAATTCCAAAAATACCTGAATATTTTCTAAAATCTCTGCTATTTGCTGTTTGTCCATGACTCAATTTTTCTTATTTTAAACAGCTGACAGCTATTTGACAATCTTTACTAAGGTTCTAAAAAATATTCTTCTTTTTTAAAGTTCTGCTTTTTTATTCGCTAGTTGCGTCAACCGCTCGCATTCGCGGTAAGACATATCCGCTATTTCAAGATACCGATTAAGCGCCGCTTCATAACTCTGTTGCTCAAACTCGTTGCACCTTTTGAGTAGTTCAGGATAATTCCCGGATTCTTCAAATGGAATGTATGTTGTTTCTAAACCCATTAATTTGCCAATCATACTTGGAGCTGCCTTTATCACTAACCCTTCAGCAAAAACCTTTGTCATTTCTAATAATCCTTCTTCTCGTTCTCCTTCACCCATTAGCTTTCCTACTGCAGCTAATAGTTTTCGTTTATTGTCCTCAGTAATGCCATGTTGACGATGGTGATCGATCATTATCTTCAGCAAACAAGCTACTTCAGATTCATAAGGCTTTATAAAGGCATCATGTTCCTCTATGACTTTTCCCATTTCACAAACTCCATAGCTCATTACTAACCCAATCAAACTAAGGGCCCCCGTAGCGAAGCATAACTTTATTTTGCTTAACATAATTTTTATCCTTTTTTGATATCCAATTTTTACAATCCTAGAATAAATAAAAAGAGAAGGCAATTTTTAAAAAAACTGCCTTTGCTTTTGAAAAATGTTTTTCTTTCTTAAAGTTCCTCGTGAGTTAACCGATGACATTCCTGATAGGCGATTTCTGCAATTTCAAGAAACCGATTGAACGCCGCCTCATAACTCCGTTGATTGAACTCATTGCTGCAGTTTTTGAGTAGCTCAACAGCATCCTCGTCTTCCTCAAACAAATTGACTCTTGTCGACTGGAACACACTGCCATCGGAACTTTTCTGTTCAACTCTCTCACTCACTATACCCTCAGTAAGTAATCTTGTGAAAGCCATTTCGTCGTGGCCTCCTTCAAATTCTTCTATTTTTTCTACTACTGCGAATAGCTTTTGCTTATTTTCCTCAGTAATTCCATGTTCCCGGTAATGATCAATCATCACCTTCAAACAACAGACTATTTCAGGTTCATAAGCCTCCATAAAAGCATCATGTGCCTCTTCGACCTTTTTCAGGCTCAGGTCACAAACTCCATAGCTCATTACTAACCCAACTAAACTAAGAACCCCGGTAGCGAAACATAACTTTATTTTGCTTAACATAGTTTTTATCCTCTTTTTGATATTCAGTTTTTACAATCCTAGAATAAATAAATTCGGAATCAATAAAAAAGCAAAGCCAATTCTTTAAAGAGCTGTCTTTACTTTGAAAAATGTTTTTCTTCCTTAGAGGTCTACTTTATTATTCATAGGTTGCTCCAAACGCTCACGCTCATAATAGGATATGCCCACTAGTTGCAAAAATCGATTAAGCGCTACTTCATAATTGCGTTGCTTAAACTCATTGCATGTTTTGAGTAACTCAGGAATTCCTCCATCCTCTTCAAATAGAGTATAGATTGTTTCTGAATCAATCACATTGCCATAGATGTCTTTGCTCTCGATTTCCTTAGACACTAAGCCTTCAGTAAAAAACTTTGTTAACTTCAACAAATCTTGTTTCCCTTTAACCTTCTCTACTGTGGCTAATATCCTTTGCTTATTTTCCTCAGTAATTCCATGTTCGCGGTGATAATCAATAATCACCTTCAAACAACAGGTTAGTTCACGTTCATAAGACTCTCCAAACGCATTATATTCATCTGGAACTCTTTCTCTATAGCTTGCTACTAACCAGCCCAAGCCAAGAACCCAAATAGCGAAACATAATTTTATTTTTTTGAACATATCTCTTATTCCTTTTTTATCATTTATTTCTTACAATCTCGGAATTCACAAATTCTAAAAAAATTAATAAAAAAACCAAGACAATCTTTTTTAAGTTTTTTAAAAAACTCTTCATTACTTTTTAATCCATTTAACATATATTTAACTCCTTTCAATTTTTAAATCTTTTGATAAAGTAAAAACAAAAAAATACTTTTTCTTTTAAAGCATCAATCAACAATTCGTACCCATTCTATTATGAACACTCCTCCCAAACCCTGGACCACTCTGAACGAAACCTTGCACGCTGATTGCAAAATCTTCAACGTCTACAAACGTCACTGTATCCACTCCCCCGATAAACGCGAAGGCGACTTTTTCGTTATCAAATCCGCTAACTGGGCTCTCTCTATCCCCTTAACCCCCGATAATCAAATCGTCATGGTTAGACAATATCGCTTCTCCATCGATGATTTATGTTGGGAAGTACCTGGCGGCGTCCTCCAAACTAATGAATCCCCCATTACTGCTGCCACACGTGAACTTAAAGAAGAAACCGGCTTCATCGGCGAAAATCCTCAGATTATTGGTTCCGCCTTTCCTAATCCGGCTATCATGAATAATCAAATCTCTTTTGTTTTAATCCATAATTGCATCCAAAAATCCATTACTAACTGGGACCATCATGAAGAACTTGAAGTTAAAATCTTCCCCATCGATACCGTTTTTTCCATGGCTTATAACGGCGCTATTAAACATGCTATGGTACTGAATGCTCTTTTCTTTCTTAAAAGTTATTTGGAGAAATCTATGCCTATTTAAGGTAAAGATATTTTGAAAAATAAATGCATAGTGTTAAATTTCTTCACCTCAACCATTTTGACAAGCTTCTAGACAGATATCAATCAATTCGTTTATAATCACCTACCGCTTATTGGATATCTTGCAGAGTCCAGGTAATCTTCTTATATTCAGTCTCGATTTTTAATGAAGTTGAATTAAAATAAGCAAATCATGCCAAAAAAGAAGTTTCTCACTAATCTCAAAAATGTATCATCCACAAATCATCCAGGTACAAACAAAGAATCAGTTAACTCATTAATAATCAGTCAATTAATTAAAGAACCTAAGCGCCATCTTTCCGGTTCTGCACTTGCTGAAACCTTTAATACTTCTAGAGTCACCATCTGGAACCACCTTTCTTCTCTTAAGAAAGACGGCTTCATCTTTGAAGCCATTAAAAACAAAGGTTACCGCCTCCTAAAATTCCCTCTTACCCTGCACCCCACACTTCTATCCGCTCATCTTCTCAACCTTGACGTAAAAGAACTACTTTTTTTCTTCAATGAACTCGATTCCACTCAAAATGAAGCCGAACGCCGCCTCTCCCATCACCAACTTACACCTTTCACCGTAATCGCTAAAAAACAAAGCCAAGGCCGTGGCCGCCGTGGTAGAACGTGGGCCGCTTCTTCGCATAACAATCTTTACATTAGTTTCGCCTTCCAACCCAATCTCTCGCCTTACACCCTACAAACTTTCTCTCTTTGGATCGGCCTCAACGTCTGCCATCTTCTAAATTCCTTTTTTAATATCTCTACCAAAATTAAATGGCCCAATGACCTTATCCTCCAGGATAAAAAAGTTGCAGGATTCCTCGCAGAAGCCCGCATCGATGCTGATCATACACGTGATTTAATCCTCGGCATAGGCCTTAATATTAATGGATCGATCACCACACTACCTAAAGATCTGCAATCAAAAGCCACAACTTTAGAAACCTTCACAGGTAATCCCCTTGATATGAATTTTCTTACAGCTCACCTCATCCAAACGACATTAAAAGCGTATCGCGATTTCATGCAGGGTAAAACCACTGATTTTAAATCACTGTGGACTCAATACGATCACCTAAAAGACCAACCTGTCACTATCTATCAGAACGAAGAAAAAATCGACGGTATTGCAAACGGTATTGATCAAAACGGCAATCTTATCCTACAATTACCCAATGGGTCTTTTAAGCGCTTCAATACAGCAGAAGTAACACTCTCACAACCCATTTAGCCTTGGAATATTCCGAACATAGTATCATTGTTGAAAGCCTTACCAAAAAATTCGGCTCCGCAAAAGCCATCTCGAATCTGGATTTTTCTATTAAGCACGGTGAAATTATCGGCTTCCTTGGCCCCAATGGCGCTGGCAAATCCACCACACTGCGTATCCTCTCCGGAATCCTTCCTGCTACATCAGGTATTGCTCTCATAAATGGAATTCCTCTAGCCAAAGATCCCAAAAAAATTAAAAATCTCATTAGCTTCATGCCGGAAAATAATCCTTTGCCCGATGACCTTCGCCCCATCGAGTACCTCCGCTTTCGCGCCCACCTAAAAGGCATTCCCTCCAAAGAACAAAAAAAACAAATCGATAATGTCCTTTCTGCTTGTAATATTACAAAGACTAACCAAAAACACCTTATCAAAAACCTTTCAAAAGGCATGAAGCAACGTATCGGCATCGCTGACTGCCTCCTGGGTTCGCCTTCTATCATCATTATGGATGAACCCACCATTGGCCTAGATCCCCATCAAATTATCGCTATCCGCGAACTCATTCACTCCCTCAAAGGTCAACGCACCGTCATTCTATCAAGCCACATCCTTTCAGAAATCGAAGCTTGTTGTGACCGTGTCATTATCCTAAATCACGGCCACATTGTTGCTCAAGGCAATAAAAATAGCCTCTCTCATGAATTTTTCCCTTTTAACCAATATCGTATTAACTTAAATACTACAAAAGAGGAGCTGGAATCAACTCTTGCTCCGCTTATCCCTAATTTAAAAATTCAACTAAATACTGCTCAACCATCTACATTTGTGGTACAAACTCCACAAAATATTAACCTCCCCCACCTTTTTTTTACAAACCTCTTAACTACTCATCTCCACTGGCAACTTCAAGAAATTACTCTTCTTAAGCCAACTCTTGAACAAATCTTTATCGCTTGCACACGCCCAGCTTGGAAGTCTACCCTTCCAACCTTCACAAAACAAAAAATCACATGAAACGTTTCTTTTATTTACTTCGCTTCGAGTTCAAAAATCTTCTCATCTCTCCTTCCACCTACGTTTCCGCTTTTCTTTTTCTTTCCTTAATGACCCTCATTTACTTGGTCATTCTGAGCGGCTTCTCTCAACTCCCCCATAACACTCCACCTTCTACTCAATTTTTCCAAACCTTCTGGCTTCCTGTTCTTTTTATGGTTCCCCTTCTCACAATGAAGAGTGTCGCAGACGAAGCCCGCCGCGGTACTCTCCAAACAACCCTCGCAACATCCCTTTCTTCACTTGCTTTTATCTTAGCTAAATTCTTTAGCGCCTACCTCCTTTACCTCCTCCTATGGTCAATCACTCTTTGTTTTCCCTTCATTATTCAACAGTTCTTCTTACCCCACTCATCGCTTCACACTTCACTCCTTTTCAATGCCCCATCCATTTTTGGCAGTTACCTCTTCATAGCCCTTAGTGGATTGCTCTTTATAGCCATTGGTATTTTCACAAGCAGTCTTACCCGTAGCCAGCTCATAGCCGGCATACTCTCCTTCTCTCTACTTTTTACACTCATCATTTGCACACGCTTTATTTTCGAACTCCCCTTCTTCTCCTACTCCTATCCACACTCCTTCACTCCCTCTATAACCTACCTCCACATCTTTGACCATCTGAATGATTTTTCAAATGGTATCTTTGATACCCGGGCTCTTATCTTCTACATTTCTTCCAGTACTCTCCTTTTAGGGACCTCTTCCTTATTTATTCGATCGAAAGTTTAAATCAGATGTTTAATTTACAAAATTTTAAAACTACTAACCGTATCTGCTTTCTCAATAAACTGACGCAAATTTTTCTCACCCTCTCTCTCATCTTAGCCATCAATATGCTGTCTTCTAGATATTACATTCGGTTTAACTTTGCTTCCCATAACAACTTTTCCCTCAGTCCAGAAACTGTTGCTTATCTTAAAAAAATTAATCAGCCTATTGATATTTTTGTCACCATCCCTTCCCCCAGCTATAACAGGGAACCAAACTCTACTTTTAATGAGGTTTCTCTACTTCTCAAAGAATTCCAACATGCAACTGCCCATTTCAATACAGCTCCGCTTCGGCTCCACTTCATTGACCCCTATCTAGAAACTCAAAAATTGAAAGAAATTACTTCTAAGTTCCCGATCCATAAAGAAAATGCCATTATTTTCACATCTGGAGATAAATCTCAGCAAATCTCAGCAAACGATCTTTACATCATTAATAACCAAGATAACGGCACAGAATTTAAAGGCGAACAAATTTTTATTTCCTCTCTCCTTTATCTCACCCAATCAAAGCGCCAAAAAATTTACTTCATTCAAGGTCATGGGGAAATGCAAATAAATGATGTCTCACCTTCCCGTGGACTTTCCCAACTCGCGCAATTCCTTGAATCCCTTAACTTTGATATCGCTACTCTTCACCTTACTCAAACAACTTCTGTGCCTCAAGACGCACACCTTCTCATCCTACCCTCACCACAAACCCCCCTTATGCCTACAGAAATTTCCCAACTACGCTTTTTTCTTTCCAGCAATAAAGGTCAACTTCTTGTCTTTATCGATCCACACCATGAACATGGCCTTGATCGCCTCTTCTCCGATTGGGGTCTTCTGTCGGATAACATTCCAATTATTGACCCTGCTACTTCCACTCAGGCTCTTACTGGGAATCTTATCCTCCGTAACTATGCTCACCACCCTATTACGGAATTTCTTCTCGATCACGAACTCCCTCTCCTTGCCGGCTTTTCAAGACCCGTTCGGCCCGCTTTACCTGCTCCACTCGATGAAAAATTGTCCATTACCCCGCTCATCGCTTCTTCTAAGTCCAGTTGGGCGGAGCGCCACTTTAATCAACCTAATTCGTCAGAGTTTGATCCCACCATTGACCTTCAAGGCCCTATCCCCATCGCTACACTTGCAGAGCGTACTATTAACTCCGAACTTGGCATTAAAATTCCCGGCGGTCGACTTATTGCTTTCGGCAATAGTGATGTCATCTCCAATAACCATTTTAACTCCCTTGGTAATAAAATTCTTTTCCAAAACATTATCAATTATACCCTTGATTGCTACGACCTTCTTCATATCACTCCAAAAAAAATACAAAAGTACCAACTCCCCCTTAGCAAGGAAAGTCTTACCCACATAGCCTTCGCCCTTTCCTCCCTTCCCTTAATGATTGCCTGTGCTGCCATTTTCGTCCATCTAATCCGAAGAAAGTAAAATTTTACACTCATTTGACTTGAAAATATCCATTTTATAAATGAGTATATACCAATAGCATTTTTAGGTTTCCCCAGGAGAACAAGTAGTGAGGCTGATGGAGTGTACTGCAATACATGACGAAGCTTAATTCCGCTGTTTGAGAGTGTAGTGCCTAAAAAAGCAAAATATATAATTATGCGCTTTAAATTTACTATCTCACTCCTAATTCTTAACTTAATTGTTTTTTCCTGTATTTTTTTTCTTAAGAAAAAAAACACGTCTCCCTTTTTGGAAAACGATTATGGATTCCTTCAGTTTCCTCTCTTCGATATTTCTAAGATAGAAATTTCAAGCACCGACATCCCCGTCACAAAAACTCTCGTGAAACAAAACGATCAATGGTTCATTACTTCTCCCATTCACTGGCCAGCTAACCTCTTCGCTGTTCAGCGCATCCTCACACAACTTCAATTCCTTCAACCAGAGATCTCCTTCCCACTCCAAGATACCCAAAGCTCTGGCCAATCTCTCATCGATTACGGCCTCGATGTTCCTAATATGACTATCAATCTCTATAACTCAAATCAAAAAATCAATACCCTCCTTATCGGAAATCCCACACCTGTCGGTAAAAATATCTATATCCTCTCCTCTAGTGAAACGTTCTTATCAACCAAGACTCAGATGCACACAATTTCCGTTATTAAACAATCCCTCATCGATAGCCTCTCTATGGACCTCGAAGATCTCAGAAACCAACAAATCTTCAACATCCCTCTCTTTGAATTAAGCTCCCTTAATATCCAAATACTCTCTCCTCACAACCTTAAGATTCGCCTCACCAAAAACAATAATCAGTGGTTCTTCGAAACCCCCATTCAAACCCCTGCCAATAGCTCACTCGTTGATAACGCTATTCATCAATTGATTGCTTTAAACATCAAAAAATTTCTTCCCATCGAAGACCACACCACTACCCATCATGGACTTCTAAGTCCATCTATGCGTGTTACATTAGCTGACGAAAATCATCGTCAAACCCTCCTTATTGGAAACCCTGATGCCTCTGACCCCTCAAAAGAAACCTACTTTGCACAACTAGAAGGCAACCCTACTATCTTCACCATCTCTCCACAATTTCTCTTCGCCCTTAAAGACGCTCAAGATGCCCTCAGGGAAAAGCGTTTTCTTGCATTTTCTCCAGAAAACCTTACAGGTATTACCATTAACACCCCTGGTCATTCCATTCCTCTCCAAAAAACTGAAAACAACGATTGGCAACTACTCTCAAAAGATAAAACTGGCAACATTTCCCCCATCGAAGCAGATGACGTTTTAATAACAAATATTGTACATATTTTAAGTAACATCGAAGCCACCGCTTTTATCACCGATGCGCCCTCCTCTAATGACCTCCAAAATCTCGGATTCCTTAACCCAACCGCCACCATTACTCTTTATGACAGCGCTACCCGCTCTATCCTCATCACTAAACCAGATGCTTCAGCTGACACTCTTTATGCCAAACTTGATTCCTCTCCATCTATCTATCAAATTCACCCCTCTATCATCAACCTCATACCGACTCATTCACTTGATTATTACCAAAAATCCATTCCCCAACTACCCAAAAATGCTAGAATTACTGGTATTAAACTCACCGATCTCTCCTCTCAAGCCACCTTCCTTGAATATAGCCTTTCAAGCCAGGTCGACTCTTGGGACAGTATCTTAGCTCCACTTCCAGAACCCAAAAAAAATAGCATCTCTTCTCTCATTAACTCTTTCCCCATACTTGAAGCTAATTCAATTCTGCAAACCTCTTTCTCGACCGAGGGTGTTCCTTCCGGTGGGTCCACAATTCCTTGGACAACCTTGCTGGAAATTACTTTCTCTTCACAAGATCCTTCTTCTCCAAAATCCTTTCAAATTTTCCTCACGAGCCGTCTATCGGGTAGTCAACAATTTGCAGGTCTCCCCAATAAAAACCTTACTATCAACCTCAACCAAAATTGGATCGATTACCTCTTCTCTTTGTCTCAAACATCTACTCCATGACCCCCCAGCAAGTTAAAAAAACCTCTTTTCTTCGCATTTTTCTCTCTGTTCTTCTGATTGGCGTCCTTTTTATTCAAATCTCTATTTTTTACGCAAAACTCAACCATTCCAGTTTTTCAGTCCCCTCTTTTTTCTTATCCTACATTAATAAGCGCCTTCAAAAAAACGGTCTACAGTTTTCCGCTGACAGCATTAGATTTTTCTTTAATGGTAAAATCTCTGCAAAAAATTTTAAAGTCTTTTTCAATGACAACTCTTACCAAATTCTACAAGTTAATCAGGCAAACGTTAAACTAAACCCTTTCCTTCTCTTTATTGGGTCTGTAGCATTTTCTGAAATTAACTTTAAAAATGCAACACTCCTTTGCCCACCAGCCTTCTCCCCATCAGGCCTTCATCAACCCCTTCTCCAAAATATATTTTTTTTCATCCATTCTAAAAATAATCGTTATGAAATCAAACAAGCCTTCGCAACAGCTTCTGACTTTACTTTGAGCGCAAGTGGTTACATTCCATTTCATTCTTATCGCTCAACTTTTAAAACACCATTAAGTCCCATTAAATTATTTACACTTTGCTATAACTTTTATCAGCAGCTCTCCGTCCTCAAATTTTCAAGACCTTTTCTTCACCTTGCTTTTTCGGAAGATCACCATCATGCCCCTCTCATTTCAACAACCTTTGCAGCAGATACATTCACTTTTCATCCTCTGCAAATTTCAACTCAGCAATTTTTTGCGCATTTAAATTTAATTCTCAATAATAAAACCTCTTCACGCTTACACTTCACATCCCCCCTCACGCTTCTAATCCGTCAACCTTTCTCTCAGCATCCGATATTCCCTTTCTCAGCTGATCTATCTCTCGCTTCTTTTAATATACCACCTATTGCTTTAGCTAAACCTCCTACAGAATTCGCTTCTATTTTTAACTCCCCCTCTATTTTTCTCTCCAACCTCAAAATTAAAGACTCCTTTTCACTTCCAGCCCTTCTTGCCCATATCGAATCCTATAATAAACAATCTCTAAACGGCATGTTCTCCTTTCTGAATAATGATCTCCAATCCATTGAAGCCTTCTATACACTTAACCTTCCCCCAAAATTTGATAATTCCCATCCATTGCTCTCTTTAGGAAAAAATTTAATTAAAACTTCAACTTCACAATTTCCATCACTCACAAAAAATCATGAAAAATTCCCCCTTAAAGCTACTGTAACCGCTCGCATTCACATTGACCATAACTTTTTAGCAACACTTTTGCCTGATTGGACAATTTTAAGCCGTCTTCACTTCGATACCATTCCCTATACAATTCTCTCTGCCACCTTCCTCGATCAGCTCTCTTTTGACAATGCTACTCTCTCCATTTTTGCTAACTCCATCTCCTACGACGCCCCTACTTCACAACTTACGAGTGCCTATGCTCAATGTATCCTTTCTCCTCAATCAATTTCAGTTCCAAAACTCATTCTTACAACCCCTACTAGTTACCTTTCAGGTTCTTACTCTCAAAACCTCTCTTCTCAGGACTACCGTTTTCTCATCTCCGGTTCCATTGAGCCCGATCTTCTGACCCCCTGGCTCCCGGTGTGGTGGAAAAATCTCTGGGCTCAATTTCAACTACTACCTATTTCACCTCCTAAATCCAATTTTGATTTCAAATCTAATTGGCTCAATAAATCTAACCATTTATTCTACGGATACGTTTCCGCTAAAAATTTTTCATATAGAACCGTTCCTCTTGAGCAATGTTCTCTATTCATTCACTCGATTCCCACCTTCATAAAACTTTTTGATATCAATGCTATTGCCTCTGAGCATGAAACACTCACAGGTTTCATTGAGTGGGATTACAATCCCTTGGATACTACTCAAAAAATTAAAACCGGTATCAAAGCAACATCTAAGCTTTCTACAGAATCCCTTATCGCGCTTACCCAAAACCAAACCGTATTTGATGTCTTGAGTCGATTCAAATGCTCATCTTCACCAGAAATTACTTGCGAAGGCGCTTTCTATCCCACCCAAAGCCATGCCGATACCTTTACCGCTAAATTCAATACTTCTTCAAGCCTCATTTATTCCAACATCCCACTCGATCACCTGAGCTTTCTTGCCTATTATACCCCAGCAAAAACAACGCTCAATGCTATCAACTTTGGTTTCGCTAAAGGAAATGGCCAAGCTAATGCTACCATCACACCCCAAAAAGACACACCTTCCTCACTGTCCTTTAACGCCAATCTTTCCAAAGCTGAGCTCGATCCCTCTATCCAATTTCTTAAATCGCTCAGCCAACAACCAGCGCCCTCTTCGCAAGATAAACAAAAAGGAGGGTTCGTCGATCTTTCGCTTTCTGCACTCGGAACCCTTGGGAACCTCAGCAGCTTCACCGGAACCGGCTCTTGCACAATTTCTCAATCCAATCTCGGAAATATCTACCTCTTTGGTATTCTCTCTAGAATTCTGGACCTCACACCCTTCCCATTCGGTACTTTTCAGTTAACGGATGCGACTTCCAATTTCAAAATTCAAAAAGATATTATTGATTTCCCAAGCTTGCGTATTTACGGCCAAACAGCGCTCATTCAAGGTAATGGTCGTTTTTCTATTTCGAGCCAAGATCTTGATTTTTCCTTCGAACTCTCTCCTCTGGGCGGAATTAATATTCCCATTGTTTCTCACGCTTTCGCACTCCTCAACCCAATTTCCAAATCTTTCAAAATCAAACTCCGTGGCACTCTCCAAGACCCAAACTGGAACCTTAATTTAGGTCCGCCGTTTTAGTTTTTAACCAACGATTCCCATCAAATTTTCGATTTTTTTATGAGTTGAAATCTTAGCTCGTTTTCTCTACACTTGTTTCTAGTTTAACATTTCTTAAAAACTATTAACTTTAACTATCTGGTACTACCTTGGATACAAAAAACATTTCAGAAATTATAGAACTCATGAAACAGTCTGATCTCGTTGAATTCGAGATCGAGGAAGAAGGCTTGAAGCTACGGATTTGCCGTGATAGCCAAAAACCCTCCCATCCTCCTCTGCCTACAGGTACTATCCCTGTTCCGCAAGCGGCTCCAATCCTTCCTACGATGCCCTCTCAACTTCCACCCATTCACCCCCACCCCCAAGTTGATGGCCCTAATATTGCTTTTATCAAATCCCCCATGGTCGGTACCTTCTATAGATCTCCTTCCCCCGATAGTAAACCTTTTATCGACGTCGGTTCTCAAGTAACAACCACTTCCCCTACCTGCATTATCGAAGCCATGAAAGTCATGAACGAAATTCAAGCCGATCTTTCTGGTACCATCACGGAAATCCTCGTCGAAAGCGGTCGTACAGTCGAATACGGGCAGCCACTCTTTAAAATTAAGCTTGGATAAAATTTAATAATGATACAAAAAGTTCTCATTGCCAATCGCGGCGAAATCGCCGTCCGTATTATTAGAGCTTGCCGTGAACTTGGCATCTCCACCCTTGCCGTTTATTCGGAAGTTGATGAACAATCCACCCACGTCCACCTTGCTGATGACGCTATCTGTATTGGACCCGCCTCTGCCCTTCAAAGCTATTTAAAGGCTGATCGTATCTTGAGTGCCGCAGAAGTCGGTGACGTTGATGCTATTCACCCTGGATATGGCTTTTTATCAGAGAATGCTCTTTTTGCCGAACAATGCGAAAGCTGTAATATCAAATTCATTGGACCCTCTTCCAAAACTATCCGTATGATGGGGGATAAAGCCCTTGCCAGAGAAACAGCTAAAAAAGCCAAATGCCCCATCGTCCCAGGCGAAGGCCCTATCGATTCCGAAAAAGAAGCTCTCAAAGTTGCTCAAAAAATAGGATTTCCCGTCATTATTAAAGCGCTTGCAGGTGGCGGCGGTAAAGGCATGCGTCTTGCTCATAACGCTGCTTCTTTTATTAAAGAATATGCAACCGCCCGTTCCGAAGCTGAGAAAGCTTTTGGAAACAGTGCTGTTTATTTGGAAAAATACATTCAAAACCCTCGCCATATTGAATTTCAAATTCTTGCCGATACCCACGGCAATATTATCCATCTTGGCGAGCGGGATTGCTCCATTCAACGCCGTTATCAAAAACTGATTGAAGAATCCCCTTCCCCTTTCCTCACTCCAAGGCTGCGCGAAAAAATGGGTGATGCCGCTATCCGTGTTGCAAAAGCTTGCAATTACCAAAATGCCGGTACTATTGAATTCCTTGTCGATGAAAAGGGTAATTTCTACTTCATTGAAATGAATACTCGCATTCAAGTAGAACACGGTGTTACAGAAGAAGTCACAGGTATTGACCTTGTTAAACAACAAATCCTCATCGCTCGTGGTGAAAAACTTCCCTTTCGCCAAAAGGATATTAAATTTGAAAAACATGCTATTGAATGCCGTATCAATGCTGAAGATCCTCAGCGCAACTTTGCTCCTTCTTGCGGCGAAATCCAGCTCTACTATCCACCAGGAGGCCATGGCGTTCGTCTAGATTCACATATTTACGGCGGTTATAAAATCCCCCATACTTATGACAGTATGATCGCTAAAGTCATTACTTTTGACTGCTCTCGTGAGCTTGCTATCGACCGCATGCAATGCGCCCTTCAAGAGTTTATCATCAAAGGCCCAGGTCTTTCAACCACCGTTCCTTTCTGTAGAGCTATCATGCTTGACCCCGTCTTCCGTTCAGGTGAAAATATTACCACTAGCTTTATTCCAGATTTCTTTTCCAGAGCTCCGAAAACTCTCTTCGAATCTAATCAGAAAGATATGTCATGAACAAATTCAATCCCAATGAACTCGCTACAACTACTGCTAGCATCCCTGATGATACCGAGTACCTCGGCGATATTAAAATCAATCACTCCGTTGTTGCCAGCATCGTCCGTCTAGCTGCTCTTGAAATTCCAGGTGTTACTTCAATTGGTTCTTCGCTCGTTGAAGGCATTACAGAAATTTTTTCAAAAAAAGAAAGCGACCGCGGTGTCCGCATCTCCGAAGACGAATCCAACAATTACCTTATTGAAGTACGTGTCATCCTTAAATTCGGTGTTGAACTCGCTAAGATCGCCTTCCAAATTCAACAAAACGTTAAACAAAAAGTTGAGCATATGACACTCCATAAAGTCGCCAAAGTCGATGTCATCATCGACGGCATTCGTGTGGATGACCCCAAGCAAAAAGCTAAACTTCCCGATCAAGATCTCTAAATCAATTTAACCTGTTTATCTATTTTTAAAATGAATATTTACACAAAGGATTTTGAAGTTCCTCTAGAAAAACGAGTGGCGAGGCTGATAACGAATTACCTCAAAAAGCAAAGTATATAATAAATCCTAAACAATGAATGCACCTTCTACACCTGAATTTTGGACCGACCTGCTGAACAAGCTTATTTTTCTTCCCTACTTTTGGGCAGCTTTATCCTTTCTGTTTTTTATTTGCGTTCTCGTTTTCCTCATCAAAAAACGTAAACGCCATATTCAACTCCTAACAGACTCTTCTGGCCATGTCTCCGTCTGTACTTGCGCTCTTGCCGACCTCGTTCGCAAAAGTTGTAACGAACTCAACCCTTCTTCTACTCCCAAGGTTTACATTCGCCAATCTAACAATCGCATCAATGTTAAAATTCGCGTTAAATTTTATGTTAACCAAAACATTGGCGAACTTTCAACCCAAATGAAATCCATCGTAACCAAGGTTTTAAAAGAAAAGCTTAACATCGAAAACATTGGAACGATCGATGTTATTGTCACGGGTTTCGTTACCCCTCCCAGTGGACCTAAACTTCGGACAACTCCACCACCTAAAGAAATCCAATCACAGGAGTTGCTATAAAATAGATGCTTGCCTCTATTTTTAACTAATTCGCTATTCCTTATTTCACTTGACCTTTTGCATAACTCCCTTGAGCGAGAGAGGAAAGGAAGGCACACCGGAGCACAGAATCGGAGCATATGTACTAGATTCGAGCAGCGAAGTAACGCACCTATCGTCCACCAAAGTAGAGTTATACAAGAGATCTACTCTTTAGTCCCACCCCTTGCCTCCTCATAAGAAGGAGGTTGAGACTTAGTTAATTGTACGCTAGAAGCAGCTTTCTTAATACTTGAGGGCGATGCCTGCTGCACCACTGTAGGCTTCTTTTGAGGCATCAAAAATTCATTTGCTAATCGGCTTAAAGCCCTGGGTCCCAAATCAAAAGCTGGCCGTGGTTGTTCTCGTTTTCCTATCTTATCTAACATACATTATCTCCATTTCTTCCTTCAATATACCCCAAAATTCCTCACTGCGCTAATCTTTGCTTATATTCCCCTAAAAAATCATATATATCCTAACTTGTTAATTTTAAAAAACTTACAACTTTACATACTTGTAAAGCGAATATTCTTTGGTATAATAAGTATAAAAATACGTCTTTTATGAGCATCAGGGGGAGAAAAAGCAGTCAAAATTTGATCATTTTATTCATACTAGTTATTAATAGTATGGGCCAATGTGGCATTGATATTTACCTACCTTCTGTTCCTGATATTATCAATGACTTTGCTTGTCCACCAAGTCTCGTTCAATTGAGTCTTAATATTTACCTTTTCACTTTCGCTATCTCCCAACTCATCTACGGGCCGCTTTCTGACTATCATGGCCGCCGTCCATTTACCCTCATTGGCATTCTCATTTTCATCCTCGGAAGCCTTATGTGCTCTGTTGCGAACAATGTTTACTTTTTCATCTCAGGCAGAATTATCCAAGGCCTTGGCATCGGCGCTACCAGCGCAAATTCCCGTGGGATCATGCGCGATGTCTTCGAAGGTCATATGCTTGTTAAAGTTTCCACTTACACTATCATGTTCTGGGCTATTATTCCCATTGTCGCACCGATTATTGGCGGTTATTTAAAAACTTTCATCGGTTGGAAATCCACTTTCGTCGCCCTCGCTATTTATGGCTTCATCATGCTTATTCTTAGTTATTTCTTCCTCCCAGAAACATGTGCTTCCTCTCGTAGCCATTCAATGAAACTCTCAGCGATTTTTGAACGCTATTACAGCCTTCTTTCTAACCCCATTTTTATGGGATTTACCTTCACCTGCCTTTTTCTCTTTAGCATCTTCAGTGCTTTTAACTCTATTAGCCCACTTCTTCTCCAAGGAAACTTCGAGCTTTCTTCCGTGACCTTCGGGTGGACTGTCAGCCTTATCGGCTCTGGCTATTTCCTAGGGTCTTATATCAATAGTTTACTTGTTCGGTTCTTTGATCCCTATAAAACGCTTTTCGTCGGCTTTGGCATTGCCCTTTCCCTAGCATTTTTCATCTCCTTCCTTAATGTCTTACATCTCCTAAATGTCCCACTTATTACCATCCCTCTCTTCTTCCTTTACATGGGCATTGGTCTTACATATCCCCAGTGTATGGCAGGAGCGCTTAACGCCAATCCCAAAATCGCAGGCACTGCCGGCGCCCTCTTTGGTACAGTCGTTTTCACTGGGTCTAGTATCATCGGTACCCTTGCAACCCTCATCCAAAAACCAGCCGCTTTCCCTTTCATAGTTATCACAGTTCTCCTCCTGGCCATCCTTATTTACGTCACATCTATTGTTATCCAGCCTAAGCTAAAAGCTCGAAAGATTCCTTTACCAAACCATTAAACCTCTTGCCTAACTCCCTTACACAATTTCAGATCGCCCCACTCACCCATTTGTTGGCTTTCCCATTGTTTCACTAGGCCACTCTTTATAAACGTCGCTAACACATCCTTGATTTCTACTGCTAATATTCCACTCAAAATTAGCGTTCCTTTCTCCCCGAGAGCGTCCATCAGTTCATTCATATACTTACATAAAACATCTGATTGAACATTAGCCATTATAAAATCAGCTTTTCTCCCTCTTAATCCTTCCTTTAAATCACTAACTCTAAATTCAACATCATTCTTTAAATGATTATAACCCGCATTTTGCTTTGCTACAATGATGGCATCCGGATCGATATCAAATGCATATACTTTCTTAAAATCAAGCGCTAGTGCCGTTAATGCTAAGATCCCGGACCCACATCCTACATCAATCACAGTAACTTCTTTCACTTGTTTCTTGTTATCTAAAAAATAATCCATTAGACGCATCCCACACAGACGCGTCGTCTCATGAGCCCCAGTCCCAAAGGCCATCCCCGCATCAAGATACAGAACCTTCTCCCCATCCGGTACCTTATAGCTTTCCTTCTCCCACACTGGAACCCAATGGAGTCCTTTATAAACCCAAGGCTTCAAGTAAGCTTTATAAGCGTCCTGCCAGTCCTTATCTTCCAGTTCCAGCATCTCCACTGTCTCTGGTAAGCCTCCTACGAAATCGCTCAATTGCTTCCAAGTTCTTGAACCTTCTTCCGCACTTTGAAAATACCCATGCAATTCCATTTCTCCAGTTTCACTTTCTTTCATAATCGAAAACGGCGCGCCTTCCCATTCAAGTAAAACCTCTTCAATTACTTGTGCCAATTCTCCTTCAACACGACATTTCATTTCTATCATTTTCTATCTCTTTACTTCACTTCAATCCCCCCATCGCCCTCACAATCAATCGATGCTCCGCTACATGGACTCTTTCCTTCAGACTTTCCAGTGATTCCCCTTTCCTAACTTCGACAACTTCCTGATCAATAATTCTTCCTGCATCCAATTCTTCAACTACCCAATGCACCGTGCAGCCTGCATACTTCACTCCATAGTTATACGCTTGCTTAATAGCATTCAGCCCCTTAAATGCCGGCAATAAACTTGGATGCAAATTAATGACCTTATTATTAAACGCTATCAAGAATCCCTGTTTTACTACCCGCATAAAGCCTACTAAAACGACTAACTCAGCTCCCCACTTTTGTAAAGTTTCTATATAACGCTTTTCTGCATCTCCTTCTAATTTTGTCCTATAAACACCCGGATGAATGTACATTCCTTCGACCCCATATCGCTTGGCCACTTCTAAAATACCCGCATTTTCTTTATCGGATATCACTCCTACAACTTCAATATTCTTCAACTCTCCTTTTTTAATAGCCAATAAAATTGCATCTGCATTGGCACCTAGCCCTGACCCCATCAGCGCCACTCTCATTACACGCTCCTTGTTTCTAGATTTATTATCTTTTGAATTAAACTCGTTGTACTATACCCCTCAACAAATGGCATAAAAACGACTTCAGCGCCCACTGCTTCCAATGCACTCCACTCCAGTTTATCTAGTTTTTCTAATGCATAATCCCCTGCCTTTGTATAAACATCTGGCTGCAATGCCTTAATTTCTCTATCCAGTCTTTCTGTATCAAATAAAACCATACCCGAAACAAATTCTAAACAAGATAAAGCAAACATTCGCTCTTCCTCACCTTGTATAGGCCGCTTCAACCCCTTTAATAGCCTTACACTCTTATCTGAATTCACCACAACCCACAGCTCATCCCCTAATGCCGCTGATTCTTTTAAATACACTAAATGACCTGCGTGTAATAAATCAAAACATCCATTAGTTATGACGAGTCGTTTACTCTTTTCTCTTAAAATCTTTCGCTTATGGATCGCCTCTTCTAAGCTATACCATTTCTTGTTTTCTAACTTTTGATTAAACTTCTGATTAATTATAGCCATACTCATTTCCTTTCAAAAAATCGCTTGGTCTTCTTTAAGAAACCAGCGCCCTCTGAAGGTTGATCGGTATCCCCACAAGCAATTGCAAATTCCTCTAATATCCGCCGCTGCTCACTCACTAATTTCTTTGGAACCATTACTTCCACCTTCACCAGTTGATCTCCTTTCTCGCTCCTATGTCTTAATTGCGGCATCCCATGCCCTCTTAGTCTAAATACTGTCCCCGTTTGAGTGCCTTCAGGTATCTTTAAAGACGCCTTCCCACCAAGGGTTGGTACTTCAATTGAACCTCCTAAAGTTGCTAGCGTAAACTTTATAGGCATTACACAATATAAATTATCCCCATCTCGATCAAAAAACTCATGATCCTTCACATGAATAACGACATACAAATCACCCGACTCGCCTCCTTGCACACCCGCTTCTCCATGCCCTACTGACCTTAATTGAGACCCTGTATCTACCCCAGGCGGTATTTTCACCTTCATCTTACTCATCCCCATCACTCTTCCCACCCCCGCACACTTTGTACATGGTTTCTCAAATGACCGACCATTTCCATGACAGGTTGGACATGTTTGCCTTACACTGAAAAATCCTCTCGTCGATACTACCTGTCCAACTCCCCCACACGTC
>Ga0206902_10012_pt1 | contig 53296 bp, 56 predicted proteins | sample Alteio_BWOrgHeat_44_FD_153242 | JGI IMG/M metagenome (GOLD analysis project Ga0206902, IMG submission 153242) | Enriched cells from forest soil in Barre Woods Harvard Forest LTER site, Petersham, Massachusetts, United States -... | ecosystem: Environmental > Terrestrial > Soil > Temperate forest >... | reverse complement strand
CCTATTGACAAATGGTGTGCAGTATGTTGAAATGTGCCAAAAATGAAATTCTATGTTGCGTACTCTCTTTAAATTTTTTCTGACCTTATTTTTGATTTCCATCATCTCAGGATGCTGTCCGCATCGCTTTTGTCCAGGAACTCCGAATCCTATGCCGTCTTTCATTGTTCCGGAGCGCATTCGTGTTGCGCTTGTGCTCGGAAGTGGAGGCGTTCGTGGTATGGCACATGTGGGTGTGATTGAAGAGTTGGAAAAGGCAGGAATTCCCATCGATTTGATTGTGGGATGTAGCGCAGGCAGTATGGTGGGGGCATTATATGCGGACAATCCTAACGTTGAGGCCATCAAAGCGGCAGTGTGGAGTATCCGCACAAATTTGCTTTTAGATATTGACTTATGGAATTGCCGTTATGGATTATCTCAAGCGCGAACGATGAGAAAAATCTTCGACCAATATCTATCTGTACATACATTTGAACAGTTAAAGATCCCTCTTGTAGTTGTGACGACAGATTTAAATTCTGGAGAACTTGTTCCTATTGCCTCGGGCAATCTCGATCATGCGGTGGTGGCATCATGTTCCATTCCTTTGTTATATGTTCCCTGCGACCATGGGGGGAGAGTGTTGGTGGATGGTGGTGTGATTAATCCTATTCCTGTACGAGTTGCGAAGGATTTGGGAGCAGAATTTATCATCGCTGTTGACCTATGTGAACTATTACCCAAGACATTTCCGACAAATCTTTTTGGAATCGCTGCACGAAGTGCAGAAATTGCCTTTTTATGGCAGACAGAACACTGTGCGCGCGGAGCTGACATAGTCATTCGTCCGAAAACCTCTGGCATCGGCATTTTTAATGACAAAATGAAATGCAAAATATATGAAGCAGGAAAAGTAGCTGCGCAAGCACACATTCCTCGAATTAAACAAGCTTTGGCAGAGCTAGAAAGCAAGAATGGTGGTGTTCAATGCGGATGGAAATATGTGACATTGAATCCGTACCCTCCTCAGATCTATTGTGAGGAACTCGAGTATGCTGAGGATTGACTATCTTCGTGGACGTGCCCGGATTTCCCTTTTCAGATCTAGCCTAAACACGTATCCGACAGAATAAACCAGAACTATTCGTGAACGTAAACGTGCCCGTTCCCGTGCCCGGATTTAAACGTATATTAAAAAAGTCTGAGGAGGTCTAATGAAAAGATATTGGAAAGACAAATCCGGGCACGGGAACGGGCACGGGCACGTTCACGAAAGGTTGATCTCTTAAATAGTTCGGATGTTTTCTAGCTATCGCTTAACAAGGGCAGTTCACTTGCCCCCACAGCATACTGTGTGAACGGAGTAAGTTGATCACGATCTAATGTTTTTAAATTGTACCAAGCAAACTCCTCTTCAGGAGTAGGATTTGGAACAATGTAGTGATTATAAACGCGATAAATTTGACCCAGGTGATGAAAGCTAAAAGGATTTTCTACATACATGACGTCGCGATTATGAACGAGATTTGCCATCCACACCATGCTGTCGAATGACATAGCCACTTCTTCATAAAATTCTCGTTTCAGGGTTTCTTCCGGACCTTCTCCAAATTCGATTCCCCCGCCAGGTAGGTCTAAAAGGCCTCTGTAGCATCCTCCGGGTTTTTTCTTCGTTAAAAGAATGTGGTTGTCCATGATGGCAACGCCATAGACGCCCATGCGCGTCACTTTGCGAAGAGTTTGAGTTTCTATATTGTTTTTCATAGCAAATAATTTTAAACGATAATCCCAATTTGTGTTAGGATTATTTCGTTTTTTTTAAATTTATAATTTATTAAGGAGTCAACTATGGCAGCAGCTACAGCGGCATCAGCAACATCTGTGGGAACATTTTCGCTTACTCTAACTGGAAATCAAAAACCGTTTGAAATCCAAGTCAATTCGACAACAAAGGTCACAGACATCATCGCAAGATTTCAAAAAGAGGCGAATAGTAGCGTTGACAAAGCAACAGAAATGACTTTCAAAGACACGCTAATGCCTTACGGGTTTCAAGAGTTATGTACCACTTTTAGTAAAGTAAAAAAACTCACGCTTCAGGATATCCCTAGAGCGGATGTTTTGCAGCTTGAGAGTCTATTTGCCAAAGATGATTACGGAAGTGAGGGTTTTAATTATGGTGGATCTTTATCAAATGCAGAGAGACGGAATGCAGATACTGCAAGAGTTTTCGGTCAAATATTCGATCAAAGTAAAAAGACATTCGATAAAAGAATGGGATTAGTTGAGCTCAATTTTCGAGCTTGCAAATGGTTGACGATCACACTCATTCACCAAGTTTGGCGAACATTTGCGACGACATTAAGTAAAATGGACTTTACTGGTTCAACTATATATGAGGGCAATGCCATTGTTGGCGATCGAACAGCCAAATATTTATTTTTTTCTGACGCCGGATTGCGCACCCAGCTCCATATAATTGCTTTATCTATTGAAGTTTATGATGGCAAAAAAAGCGTTTTAAAATCAGTTGAGGGGCCATCTGGAGCAAGTTTTGCAATGGCAAATGCTCATGTTTCACTTTTAGCTAAAAGTGTTAATGACAACATGCCATTACCTGTTGTGGATATGTTGGCAACGGCCGCCGCCACAGCAACCGCAACGTCAGAAAAAACCACAGACCAAAAAAGCTAAAAAATGCTCAAATCGTGGAAATGCGGCAACCTGTCGCCGCTTTCCATCTCTCCTTTTTATTTATCCTTGTAAAATAATAAAATATTCTATAAAATGTAGCCTTTTATTTAACTTATTTCGAGATTTTCAATGCTACGCTTATATAAAGAAAATAAGGACGAACAACAAACTCCTATAACACCATTGTCTCCAAAAAATGACAATGGCTCCATTCAGTTTGATTACGCCGGAAATAAAATTTATTTTATTAGCTTAGGCTGCCCTCGCAACCTCGTAGATACCGAAGTCATGCTCGGAATTCTGCTCAAAGCAGGATATGAGGTCGCTACCGACCTGGTTGATGCTGATTATCTCGTGGTCAACACATGCGGCTTCCTTGAAGCTTCTCGAGAAGAATCGCGCGAAACCGTGCGTGAAGTGCTTAGAAATAGAAAAAAAAGCGCCAAACTGATTGTCACAGGGTGCATGGTGCAAACTCACCATGAAGAGATGCAGAAGCAATTTCCTGGTGTCGACTATTTTCTTGGTTCTGGAGATGTTGAAGGCATCATCAGAGCTGTTGAGTCTACCCAGAAAGGCACATTAGTCACAAATGCTCGTAGCTATTTGGAAGTCGGAGAAGTCCCCCGACAACTTTCAACACCCAAACATTTTGCGTACTTAAAAATTGCTGAAGGATGTCGTAAGCGCTGCTCTTTCTGCGTTATTCCTACTATAAAAGGACCTCTTAAGAGCAAGCCTAAAGAACAAATTGTCAAAGAATTCCATTTACTACTTGATCAAGGCGTACAAGAAATCATTTTGATTGCGCAAGATCTTGGAGATTACGGCAAAGATATCGGCTTTCGCAAGTCTGAGGGCCTGTTAGACCTGCTCAAAGAACTGCTGAAGACAGAAAAAAAATTCTGGCTAAGACTTTTATATTTGTATCCAGACGAAATTTCACAAGATCTTATTGACCTAATCAAACAAGATTCTCGCATCTGCCCATATTTAGATATGCCCATACAACATATCAACGACGGCATGTTAAAAGCGATGCGCAGAACAACATCAAAGAAAGACATTATCAATACAATCACTGCACTGCGCGAAAAAGTGCCCGGAGTGGTCATCAGAACAAGTTTAATGGTTGGCTTTCCTGGCGAAACCGAAGAACAGTACAAAGAGCTTGAAACATTCATTCAGGAACATCCTTTGGATAACATTGGTATCTTTAAGTATTCGCGTGAAGAGGGTTCGCACTCTTATAATTTGCCCGATCAAGTCCCAGATGAGATCAAAGAGAAACGTTACCACAACTTAATGAAATTGCAAATGAAGCTAGCAAAAAAACAGAACAAAAAATGGATTGGAAAAACGATCGATGTCGTAGTTGAGGGATATCATCCAGAGTCCCCCATACTTATGCGTGGAAGGCATTATGGACAGTGCCCAGAAATCGATGGGATGGTCATCATCAACGATGGAAGAAAAGTCAAAGCCTTTGGAAATAAATATAAAGTAGAAATAACAGATGTTGCCGACTACGATCTGATCGGCAAAGTAATTTAATAATATAAATGGAGGATTTATGTGTTGTAGTCTTGTTACAGGATGTATGGAAAAGTATTTTCCACCGATAAATAAATATCAAAAAGATGACTATGTAGAGGAAACAAAAACAAGAGCTTACATTTCAAGCCTACCTGTCATTGGGATTGCAATGTTTTTTTTTCAATATGACAAGAATCAAGGAAGAACGTAACAACACGTACTATCCTGGAGATGTTGCTCAAATTAGCTCTGGGATGGAGAAAAAAATTAATGAATTTTTAAGATTTTCCATCAATAGCAATTTGGCAACTATTGTTTTGTTAATTGTTGGCTTAGCCATAGGTTATATTGGTGTGAAAACCTGTGTCATCGCATCTGCACCTTTGATTGCATGGAACATTGTCGGCATGAAGCTAATAGCAAAAGCTCCAAAAGAACCTATAAGTGAAACTGCACAGTAGCAAAAAATTATAAGGAGAAAATATGTGTTATAATATCGGTGTGTGCTGTTCCAAAATGTTTGAACGACTTCCTGATTTGGAAACTCCAGCTCAAAAAGCAGATGGCAAGTTTTCAACAACGCGTAAAGTCATTTCCTGTTTGCCTATTATAGGCCTGTATATGGCAATGCATAATCTTGATCCTATAACTACAACAAATGCTGAAGGTAAAAACAAATGGATCTCATCAGTTCGTTACCTATTAACGAGTACTCTGACTAAACTCGCTTTGATAGTCTCTGCAGTAGCTCTAAGTAAATTTCATGTCGCATGCTTGTTTGTCCCATTTTTTGTGGCATCAATGCTTAATATGTACCAATATTGTCAGTTTATTCAATTAAAGCACCTCGTAGACTGCTCTCAAGGTGCGTAAGCTCGCGCGAAGCGAACTCCCGAAGGGAGTTATTCAACTGTAGCCCAGGGTTCGCGATGCCCTGTAAGGGCATAGCTAACCCTGGGTAAAACAAGAGAAAATTGTACCCCCGAAGCGGGGTACTTCAATCTCAGAATGAAGTACCCCACTTCGGGGGTACATTTTTTTGCAAACATAACCCCAGGGTTAACATGCCCTTACAGGGCATTGTGAACCCTGGGCTACAACTAAAAAACCCCTTTCAGGGGTTTGCTTCGCGCTTCATAAGAATCTTGTTACGTTTAGTGATGCAAATAATATATATCTCAGATAAAATTGCTTGACTCATAGCGAGGCTTGCAATGTCAAAATGGCTACAAAAATATCGTTCACTTAGCGGAGAACTAAAGCTCTTCCTTATCACCTTTCTCCTTTTCATGGTTGCGACTATTGGCACCACAATCTATTGCTATACACGTGTGCTATCCGCTCCCAAAAATAATTCTACTGCTTCTCAAAACCAATAACCAATTAATGTATCATGCCATCAAAACCTGAATACCAAGATCATGAAGAATTTCAAAACCGTTCGCGTAAACTCTCCGAAATTCGCCATCTTAATGTCGAACCTTATCCACATAAATATACTCCCAAACACCATTCTGAAGAGATTTTAAAGAAATACTCTTCTTCACAAATAGGCCATAGCGAAGATGCTGCTGCAGGAACGACTCCAGAAGCCAGTGTCGCTGGACGTCTTGTCCTTTTTCGTTCGATGGGAAAAAATGCTTTTGCGCACATCCAGGACCATTCTGGCCGCATTCAGATTATGTTCAATCGCGATGCCACAACGGTTACAGGCTATACTCCTTCCAGCAGTGATGGAGAACCGTTATCTGCACTCAAATTTATAGAAAAGAAAATCGACTTAGGCGATATCCTAGGCATTGAAGGACATCTGTTTCATACGAATAAAGGCGAACTGACTATTTTCGCAAAAAAAGTCACTCTCCTTTGCAAAACGCTTCTCCCATTAGCTGAGAAGCATTCCGGCCTTGCCGACAAAGAACTGCGCTACCGCAAACGTTGGTTGGACCTCATCACGCATCCGGAAGTGCAACAAAGTTTTCGCACTCGCAGCCGTATTCTGAGCTACATCAGAAACTTCATGCAAAAAAAAGAGTTCATGGAAGTGGAGACTCCAATTTTACAAAGCATTTACGGCGGAGCAGAAGCGCGCCCTTTCGAAACAAACTTGCACGCCTTAGATCAGGACATGTTCTTACGAATTTCGTTAGAAATTCCGTTGAAAAAACTGATTGTAGGCGGCATGGAACGCATATATGAGATTGGACGCGTGTTCAGAAATGAAGGGATCGATCGCAATCACAATCCAGAATTTACTCTTTTGGAAGCGTATGCGGCCTATTGGGATTACAATGACATGATGGAGCTTGTGGAGAATCTGTTTGCAGGGATTGCTCAAGACCTATACGGCAGCACTCAAGTGGCTGCAACGCATCCTGAAACAGGAGAAGCAGTGACACTCGAATTGAAAACGCCATGGAAGCGTATGACAATGAAAGAAGCTCTCCAAGAATATGGCAAGATTGATATTGATCAATTAAACGAAGAGCAGATGAGAAAGATGCTGATCGAAAGCGGTCACTGCGATCCGAAAAAATTGTCTACGATGAGTCGTGGATTGCTTATTGCGGCTTTATTTGCAGTCAAGGTGGAGCATCATTTGATTCAGCCACACCATATTACAGATCATCCGATAGAAACGACGCCTTTGTGCAAACCTCATAGAAAGGGCGAATCTTGTTCAGAAGGGCTTGTCGAAAGGTTTGAGAGTTTTATCATGGGACAAGAGATCTGCAATGCGTATAGTGAATTGAATGATCCGGAAATTCAAAGAAAATTGCTTGAAAATCAATCAGCTCGGCGCGATGCCGGAGATGAAGAGGCAAGTCCTCTTGATGAGGAATTTATCGAAGCAATTTGTCAAGGAATGCCTCCAACAGGTGGTGTAGGAATAGGTATTGACCGTTTAGTGATGATTTTGACAAATACGCACTCTATCAGAGATGTACTATACTTCCCTTGGATGAAGCCGCTATAGTCATCACTTCCCTTATTGAACAGAAATTGATTTTGATCGTTCGTGAACGTGAACGTGCCCGTTCCCGTACCCGGATTAAAATCTTATCTTGCTTCAAGCATAGAAAATTTGATACATGAAATAAAAATCCGGGCACGGGAACGGGCACGTTCACGTTCACGAACAATTGATGTCTTAGTATGTTATAACGCTAAGGTTAATCAAGCTATTTACCAATAACATTCTGTATCGCTCTAAATGCCTTCTCATCCACACCAGAAGCTCCAAGTGGTAGATTTGGCTTAATATCGCCGTGAAAATCTGAACCACCTGTCATTAACCAATTCTTTTTCTGTGCGATCTTTATCCAGCGTTTATTTTGTTCTGGGTAAAAACAGGCATAGAAGCATTCAATGCCATCGAAATTTAACTCTAAAATTTCGAACAACACTTTTGAATTTTTGATGAGATGGGGGTGAGCAATGACAGCAATCCCTTTTGCTTTATGGATGACATCAATTGTTTCCTGAACTGTAAAAATCTTACCAGGATCATAACACGATTTATCTTCTGCTAGATATAGCCTAAAAGCATCTTGGATCGTTTTTACATACCCTTTATTTACCATGACCTGAGCAATATGTGGTCGCCCAATAATTTGGTCTGAATGCGATGTAGGACTATTTTTTATAATATCAAAAATCTCATCCATGCTCACAGGCATGTTATGAATACGTAATTTTTCTAAGATTGCTTTATTGCGATTATCTCTTCGCGCATGATGTAACTGGCAGAAATTTTTAATTTCTTCGCTTTCTAAAGAAAAAGCATAGGCTAAAATATGGATCGGAACACCGGCATGTGATGCGGAGAATTCGACTCCGGTAATGAGTTCAATGCCCTGTTTTTTAGCTTCTGGTATAGCCCACGTATAGGCGTCGATGGTGTCATGATCGGTGATTGATAATCCTGACAGCCCCTTTTCTTTCGCTAATCGTACAATTTCTTCAGGAGACAAAGAACCGTCAGAACAAGTCGTGTGGCAATGTAAATCCGCATAAAAAGGCATATGAGTCAAATCTATTCCACTACAATGTTTACAAAATAAAACGAAGCAAATTAGTAAACAGTATACAGTAAACAGTAAACAGTAGAAATTTCGCGAAGCGTTTAGAGTGCGCAAGGAAGCTTTTTAACAGAAAATTGGTACCTCAAAGAATTGTACTAGCACAAATCTAATGCAAAAAAGCGAAACTACATTTCGCACTCCAAACGCTTCGTGCAATCAACAAACTACCGTTTACTGTTTACTGTATACTGTTTACTTTTCCTGTTATTTCTGTTCATAAGCAATGAATCGCACTTCGCTTTCTAAGTCTACATTCTGTTTTTCTTTTACTTGCTTCTGGATGTGTGCAATCAGGTCCAATACGTTGGCTGCAGATGCCGACTCTGTATTCACAATGAAATTGGCGTGGATTTCAGACACTTTAGCTCCACCAATCGCCAATCCTTTTAATCCGCTTTTTTCAATTAAGGCTCCTGCATGGCCACAGTTGGGATTTCTGAAAATACACCCTGCTGACATCTCACTGTAAGGCTGAGTGCGCTTTCGATATGTGATGATTTCGATCTGCTTATCTCGGGCTGTTGTCGATGGTGACAATACAAATGTGGCTCCAACGATAGCTCCAGGCATTTTTTGAAATGAAGAATGTCTATATGAAAAAACCAGATTTTCTTTTTTAAATACATGATGCTTTCCATCTTCATCAACAAAGTCCACTGAAGTTAGCGTGACACAGGTTTCGCTGCCTCCGGCTCCGGCATTCATAAACACTGCACCGCCTACTGTTCCGGGTATGCCAGAAGCAAATTCCAATCCTGAATAGCCTTGACGTGCTGTTTGAGTGCCTAAAAGCGAAAAATTGTAACCTCCACCAACGTGAAAACTCTCCGGCGAAGGACGTTCCATAAAATCAATTTTGTTGTGTATGACCAATCCATTGAAACCATTGTCATCAAAAAGGCAATTAGATCCTTTTCCTAAAATGAAATACTTTAGTCCTCTTTTCTTGCACTCTTTCAACACTTCCTGCATCTCTTCAACCGAATGTACCTCCACATAGTAACGTGCAGGCCCCCCAATTCCGAATGTGCACAGATCACTCAACAACTTATTTTCAACAAACTGCTTCATCTCACTCCTCTACAGGAAAAACAGGAACAAACAAAACAAGATCAACAGGAAAAAACAAACAGGATAAACAGGATCAAAAGGATCAAAAAAAAATAAAAAAATTATCTTAATGATTCTGCCGCCGAAGGCGATCCTGTTGATCTTGTTTGTTTTTATCCTGTTCGATCCTGTTTATCCTGTTTGTTTTATTCCTGTTGATTCTGTTTATTGCTCTCCTGAAATATCTTGTCGAGAACGGCGTTGACGAAGGTTGCTGACTCTGGTGATCCAAATTTTCGTGCCAACCGTATGGCTTCAGCTATAGCAACTTTTGGAGGAATTTTGTCATCATATTTCAATTCGAAAATTCCAAGTCTTATGATATTTCTCTCTACTGTCTGAATGCGCTCAAACGAATATGAGAGAGATGCTTTTGCAATGGTATCATCAATTTCCGGAATTTTTTCTAGGATCTGATTCACGCGTTCTTGTGCGGCAACTACGGATTTTTTTGAAACTTCCAATTCCCCCATGATCATCGAGATCATATCTTCAGGATCAGCCTTACCAATATCATGGCTGTAAAGTAACTGTAGAACGATCTCACGAAATTTCTGTTGAGGCAACATTAGTTTTATTCCTTGGAAAAGTTGCCTATCTTTGGTTGTACTAATTTCACTAAATCATCCGTTTGCATGATGATCGATTCTGTTTGCATTCCACAATTAAACGCAGCTCGCGGACACTTAGAAATTTTTTCATCAAAATAAGTATCAAGATTTAATAGCTGACCAAACGGTGGAATACCGCCTACAGCTATTCCAAAACGTTCCAAAATGATGGCAGGATCTTCAAATTCGCATTTTTCTCCAACAGCTTCAGCAACAGCCTTCATATCTAATTTAAGATGCGATGGGATATTAAGCTGATAATTTTTCTTTGTTTGTTTGCCGCGTAAAATAAGAGCCTTTACACCCTCTTCTGGGAGCGTTCCGCGCACGCGAGCTGAGTCTTCTGAGGTTGGCGTTGGTTCGTGTTTAAGGTGTTCGTATTTCATTTCAAAATGTTTGATCAAACGTATAATTTCATTTCTAATGTTTTCGCTACCAAAAAACAGATGTGCTTTGATTTTGTTTCCGGCAATGCGTTTTGGATCCGAAGGAAATAGGGAAGCTTCGCGTATGTTTTTTAATTTGAGAATCGTCATGGTTAAGCGTTCCAGACCCATGCCGAAACCGCCATGTGGAGGCATTCCGTATTTAAAAATGCTCAAATAATCGGTGAAATCGCCAGGATTCATTCCTTTCATTTTGATCCCTTCAAGCATCGCGTCATAAGTGTGTCGACGTTGGCCTCCGGAGGTGATTTCAGTGCCATTGCATAAGAGGTCGAAGGTATTTGTCAATTCTGAATTATTTTCCATTGGATAGGCATAAAAAGGTCTTTTGCTTGTCTTCCAATCGATGACAAACAGGAGGTCCGTGCCAAATTTTTCTGATGCATATTGGCACAATTCGCGTTCTGCAGCAGGGCTTAAATCAGGTTCATGTCTTTCATCTATGCCTGTACGTTGAAAATACAATTCTTGTGCTTCCGCAAAAGTTAATCGCGGAAAAGGAACGTTTTCAGGGGCCTTAATAATTTTGCCACCAAGCGTTGCAATATCTGAAGCACACTGTTCATGCAGGTATTTCACAATGTATTTGATGCAGTTCTCTTGAATATCCAAGAGTTCATGCCAGTGATCAAAAAATCCCATTTCAAATTCTAGCTGTTTACCCTCTGTCAAGTGCCTTGGCGTATGTGAGGGCTCTGCTCTAAAAAATGGCATCAGCGCAAAAACGCGCTCGTTGACTCCGACCATAATCTGTTTATACAGCTGACTGCTCTGAGCTAATGTTGCCGTATGACCAAAATAATCGACAGTAAAGAACTCTGCACCACCTTCTGAAGAGGCTCCGATCAAATTTGGAGCAAAGTATTCTACAGCTTGCACAACGTCATGCATGTATAAACGATAGGCATGTGCAATCGCGGATTGTATTTTGAATACAGCTTGGATTTGCCGATTGCGCAAAGCAATAGGACGGTTATCCAAGATAAATTCCAAATCAGATTGAATTTCTGGTTTGTAATAATCTATGGGGGGCACATCATGAATCGGTGACTCCACTTCGATTTTCGGAGAAACAATTTCTGCTCCTAGACCAGCCTGAGAAGACATTATTGCCTTTCCAGTGATTGTGAGGATAGATCCTGGTTGCAAATGAGAAACTTTTTTGAACTCTTCTTTATCTTCAATCACCACTTGAGTAAAGCCTGAGCGGTCACGCAGGATAAGAAAATTCAATTTTCCGAATGGACGCAAATTATTGAGCCAACCGCGCAATTTTACTGTTGTATTAACATGTTGTTGTAACTCAGATGCAAGGACTCTGCGAATCATATTCGTCGCCTAGAAATTAGAGATTAAAAAAGGTGGTAAGAATACCCTAAATCCGATTAAAACGCTCTTAATTAGTTCACCACAAAGACAAAAAGAAAATCTGAAATCTGAAATCTGAAATCTGAAAAAAATGAAAAAACAAAAAAGAAACAGGATAAACAGGATTGATTATGATAGGAGCGGTTATATAAATGAATGTAGCTAAGCCCGTTAGGGCGCCTGATTTTAGCCCACAGTAACCGTAGGGAACTGTGGGTATGCTAAACAAATATTAGAGCCCGTAGGGCGACTGATCTTCTTGTTTTCAGTCGCCCTACGGGCTCAAATGTGTTCTCACGATCTACCCACAGTTCCCTTCGGTCACTGTGGGCTAAGGGCAGACGCCCTAACGGGCTTAGCTGCAATGTTTAAACACTAACTTTAGTTGTAAATTTGATTTATGCAACACCGCAAAAGAGACTTAATTTTTTTCAGATTTCATAATTCAGATTTCATATTTATTTTTTTCGCGTCCTATCAATGTTAGGATACACAATACCCGCTTTCATTGCAGCTTCCAGTTGTTCAGGCGTCATTCTGTCTTTAGGTTGAAATCTTAATAGCATCCACAACACATTTTCGATGGACTTTTTGTTGCCGAGACAGGGATCAGCATCGGCTTGTTTTGCTATGCTTTCAAAAACTTGATGCATCAGCGGTAAAATTTTTGTGTAATTTAAATTATCATCTGCCGGTTTAACACACCACTCTGGTAACTTGCCAAAAAGCAACTCATATATAACGCATCCCAACGACCACATATCCAAAGGTTTAACATTAACTTTTTTGACAATGTCTCTTTGCTTGAGAATATTTTGGTTAATAACTGTAGTTGCAAATTCTGTTTTTTCGTTTTCCCCTTCATTTATTTGTGCTGCGCAGGCTTCATAGGCAACGTAAGCCGCGGCATACTCAGGAGATCCCCACCAAGGATTTGTTACCATATCTCTTCGATTCACTTCGTCAGTTTCTCTACACACACTGCCAAAATCTGTGAACTTCACTTCAAATTGTTTATTAATCAAAATGTTTTTAGAAGTTGTATCTCGAAAAAGGACATTTTTTTTATGCAACGAAATAATGCCTTGAAAAATTTGAGAAATGATCTTTTCCAAATTCATAGAAGAAATGACCTGCGTTTCATTTATGAATTTATGCAAACTCCATTGATAAAATGGTTTTAATATTCGATATTTTGTCGCTTTTTCCCCTTTTTTTGACTTGTAGGAAAAATGATAAGAAATGGGCAAAAATTCAGGTAAATCTTTTACTAATTCATGATTTTTTAATTCTTGTTCAAAATCTTCTTTGTCGGTCATCGAGGCAGATGAAAACCATTTTCCAGTATCCACATTAAAGGCCAGTTTAACTTTTTTATATGTCCCTTTATCGACTTGTAAATCTTTTTGAGCCTTCTTGTTAAACAACACAAACAGTTGATTATCTTTTGTGCATAAAATGGATCGAGGACGCTCTTTGTTGGATGGTAGAAATAGATATTCTACTTTGCTTATTCTAATCATATTCAACCACGCAAATCGAAAAGCAACAATCTGATGATAAATTCTTGCTATTATGGTGTCGTCTAAATTGTGATATTGTTTCACTGCCCAACGAAAATTAGCGTAAGCAACTTGTGTGTTCTTAAAAGAGAGTTGTTTTTTAGGATAAACACACGCTTTCATTTCCTCTTCCGTTTTTTTTGAAGAAACGGAAGCTTCTCGAACGGTTGTTAGCGTGTATTGCTTGGCATGTATGCCATTGGATGTTGAATGAATACTCATTTATAGATCTCATTTTTGAATTGGAAAACTATAAAGAAAATAGTAAATAATAAGCAATACTTTTTGTTGATCTAAATAGATTATATTAATATAATGAATATCTAAAATAATTATAATCGAGATAACTATGTATTCATTGTCAAATGTAACCACTTGGGTAGCTCCAACACTACCATCTAACCCTATCATCATGATTGCGACAGGAACTAAATTCAAAAGAATAAAAACGGAAACTCAACAGCCAGCTGCCAAAGAAGAACAAACACTTACTGCTACTGAACTCAGCACCTTTTTCGAAAAGTTTGCCATCACTTATCTTTTAGATCTATTTAAGAAAAAAATGGAAGAGCATGAAAAAATTTCTGCTCTAGTTTTAAGTCTGGAAACTGCCAAAGTTTACGACGCTAAAGTATGTAAGCGCGAATCAGAATGTTGCCATGCTATCAATGATCTGTATTCTAAAATTTTACTTAAAGCTCAATTTTTAGAGCAATCTAACGATCCTTCAGCAAAAGAGACTGCACGCAATATTTCCACTTATCTTTCTAAAGTTGCTTCTATTTTTCAAAAAAAACCAGATATTCAAGCAGTAATCTCAAGAGAGAATGCAATTAGTTTAGAATTAATAAAAATACAGCTAAATATGGATCTAAAAAAATTGAAGATTTTTCAACGATTTTTAAAAATCGAAATGGAAACATTTATGCAAACAGCAGCAGATGTAAATTATCATATCCTTGCAGCCGCAATAAATGAAGTTGGTGTCAGAATTGCTGAATTGGAAAACTTTGATCCAAAAGTACTTTTGGATCTCCATATTGATACAAAACCCATCTTCGAAAAATACATTTCTGACAGTGATGAAAAGTTGTTACAGAATGCCTTAAAACCCACTTCGTGGGCAGCCTTACTAAAGTTGGGATTTATTAAATCATTTATTTCACAGTCTAAGATGGGTCTACTCTATTAACCTGAATTTTGAGTTTATGTTATTAAAAACTCTCTTTTTTTAAAGAAATTGTCCAATGCCTTTCAAAAGTTGATCGGCACGTGTATCCCATGTGTGTTCCTTAAGCACTTTTTTTCGTCCTGCTTTAGCAATCTCTTCGCGTTTTTTTTCGTCTGATAACACAGCATTCACCTGATCATTCACTTCGTGCCATTTGGATGAAGCGTAGAAAAGAAGCTCTTTGCCCTCTTTGAATTGCTCAGAGATATACATGCTATTGGTTGTTATCGGAAGGGCTCCAGCAGCTAAACTGTAGAAAATTCGTTCGTGAGATCCATTTTTGAAAAAAGGCATACTGTTTAAGCAGATTTTGCTTTTCTGCAAAATGTCGATGGCTTTAGGGAAATCAACAGAGTTGTGCAACTGCACATTTTTCTGTTTGCCAAGGTAGTGTGACCATCCTTTTTTGAATAGGGGTTCTGGCATCAATTCTCCAAAGACATGTACCTGCGCATCTTTGACAGATCGAATTAATTCAACCCTGTCTTTTCCACGCGTGTAGTTATCCAAATAATAAAACAGTTTCTGAAAGTCAATTCCTTGAAAAGGTAATTGTGCATGATTCCACGCTGTAATGAGAGCCTGAGTTAATGAAATATTATGCTCTGACAATACGATCTCGATGGCTTCATCAAGTGCACGGCATATCTGGGAGGGGTATTCCTTTTTCCAAAACTCTCTTAGACTTTCATAGTCGTAGCAACTTCCCAGAAATACGACATCGTAAGATTTTGCTTGTTCTCTTTCTTGAATGTCGCTTTCAACGGCATGAGGGAGAAAAAACACCCTCTCAAACTTATAGGAGCACAATTCGTCACAATCAAAGCGATCCACACAAGAGATAATGGAAAAGGGACTGTTTGTAAAATTGATGGAATAGATTGCCGGATCAACAAGAATAGATAAGTGAGGGATTTTAATGATATCCCAAGGGAAAAGATTGTTTTGGGACATGGCGAAACTATTAAATGAGCAGGTGAAGTCGGGTTGAAAACGTTGAATCTCTAAAGCGGTTTCAGCTTCGAAACTTTGCTCTTTTAAGTCGATGATTTTTGTTTCAATACCCTTTCTAAGTAGTGCCTCAGATAGTTTTTCAGCAAAATGCCTTTTCGACTCATACAAGTTGTAATTCACAAGTAAACAAACGCGTTCCATATTTCTCCTGTCTTTAACAGCTTCGTTGCATATGGCGTTGTTGCATAAATGTGATTGTGTCGCCAGTTCCTGGCTCAATTTTATTTTATACTTACCGTAGGCTCCCTCGCTGCGCTCGGTCTCCTACGGCTAGCATATGTCGTCGCTTCGCGACTAGAAAACCACTTCGTGGTAATAGTTCAAAGCCACACTAGAAATCGCGAAGCGATAAATAGTCGCGTAGCGACGACATATGTTAGCCGTAGGTGACCGAAAGGAACCTACGGTAAATATAATGAGACCATTGAGCCAGGAACTGGCGACACAATCACATTTATGCAACAACACCGTTGCATATTTCGAAATTCACACTTTTCTCCGCGCTGTTTTTTGAGCCCCCAAGAATCTTTGACTCTTGGGGGCTCCAAACGCTCCGCGATCAATGCCATGTTTAAATCGGAAAGACAATGCCTTTTCGTACAAATTCTTTAAGTTCATGTGGCTTAATACGTTCTTCAGACTTAAACCTCAGCATCCACCAAATTAAGTAGTGTATCGACTGTGTATTATTCGGCTTTGGAACAAAAGATTCCTTTTTTTGGATTAAAGTCAAAAATTCTGCAAAGTGACATTTTTCGATGACGTATTTAGTCCAGAAGGGTTTTCCTATGAACATCGCATAAAGTATACACCCCATTGACCACATATCTAATGCCGTTGTGGATACATCTTGAATGGGCTTATCAATTTCTCCTCTGATTGTTGCATATTCTTTATAATCACTTTTTCGCAAAGAATTATAGTCTGCAAGCACACCCAATTCAAATAATCTTGATGCCCATTTTTTTTCAATTTTTTGTCTTTCAAACCATGCGTTACCATATTCTGGAGGAGTACACCATATTGTTGTTTGAGGCTCTCCTTTTTTTGGATGATCGCTTTTGCAAACTAAGTTTAGATCTGCAATTAAAGGATTGTCATAATGATCAATTAATATATTTTGTGGCTTTAGATCGCGATGTAGAAGATTGCGCCCTTGCAAATTTATAATGGCATTGAGCATGTTAATCGCAATTTTTTTCATTAAAGGTTTGTTAGGATTTGAATAACAATACTCAATGAGTTGCTGAAGATTGCAAGGGCAATATTTAGTGAATATTCTAGTTTTCTTTTTGTTATTTTTTCCTTTGTAATGAAAAAAATAAATCATTTGCATAAAACCGGGAATATCTTTGACATGTGAATATCCATCAACCTCACTATTGCCAACATATGATTCATCAAAGGTATTCTCCATAGAAGAAGAAGCCAACCATTTGCCGCTATCAAAATTCATGGCAAGTTTTACTTTCTTATGTGAACCTATTCCTACCATACGATCATGGGTATTGTTAGATTGCAGCCTGACCCTTTTGTTAAATAAAATGAGCACTTTTCCATCAGTAGTGCACAACAGAGATCGAGGTAAATTAGAACTAGATCGAATAAAAAAATGGTTTGTTTTTGCTTTTGCAGACCACTCTTTTCTATTAGCTAAAATCTGAGCAAATAGTATCTCAGCATCCTCCCGTAAAAAACGCTGTTGAACTGCACGTATATTTGCAAAAAACGTATTTACAGTCTTGTCATCATAAATCACCCGTGCAAATTTATAGGAATACGTAACCAATGATTCTTGTTCTTTTGCATTTTCTTTATCATTACAAGCCACACATTGAAATTGCGTTGCTGTTTTAAGTGCTGTGTCGCTTGCTAATCTTTTGTCATCTGTTTTTGGATTTACTGTGAAACAAAATTCTTTCAATACATCAGATGTCTTTGCTTGTATCGCTGCCATATCTCTTTCTTAGTTGCGTTGAACAAATAGGCAGGAAGATGATAAAAAATATCCTGTTTATCCTACCGCTTGCGATCTTACCTATCTTGTTCTTTTTTTTCAGATTTCATATTTCAGATTTCATATTTTTTTATGTGTCTTTGTGGTGAATATCGGAAATCTACTGAATACTGTTTACTGTATACCGTTTACTTTTGTATAGAGTAAAATAAGGAGTTCATCATGGTTACAAATGCCCAATTCCAATGGAAATGTCATCCTGAGGCAGAAACAGCCCTATTACAAATCTTAGAGGAAAGCTGTCGTCAAAATCCAGGCATCGAAAAATTAAAAAATGATCTCCTCACACATACAAGCACAAGATTATTCGATTGGGTCGATCATTTTGTGGTGGGATACTCTCCAGAACTTGAATTCAGATTGGAAAAAGATGGTTTTGTTTCGGAATCTGTGACTTCTTCCTATCGCGTTCTTCATCATCCCGGAGCACAACTGCCACGCGTCGTGATGAAAGATACATCAACTGCAATTGAGGCCGTTGCAGTCACGGTTGACAGCATTGCCGATTTCTTAATGGTACGCGGCATCTCTGCTTTGATTGAAGGCACACCTCTTTCAGGATACCGTCGATGCGTCATTTCGACAGAAGGTGGGGTCTCTCTTTTAGCTGTGGAACGACGTGGTACAAATAGTATGGAACCGACCTATGAGAGCGAAAAATATGTTCAAGACTATCTTTTTGCAGTCGAATTATGGAAAACGCGTCCACGGCATTTAGCAGATGAAGATGAAGCCATGAAACGCACTTTCGCTGTGGTGCAAAAGATGATCGCACTTGTAGGTCAAAATATAGCCTCCTGGATAGTGCTAGAATGTGAACGAGAGTATTGGCAATCAAAGAATTTGGCAGGGCAGTTACAAAAAAATCGTCAAGATACATTAGGAATGGGCTGGGCAAATCACGATCATCACACCTTCAGGTCTTCGCGAAAACACTTTATCCCACTTGTACGCCTCTTTGAAACACTAGGATTTTATACAAGAGAACGCTTCTACGCTGGCAAAGAGGCCGGTTGGGGAGCTCAGGTCATGGAGCATAAACATGCACGCTTAGTTCTTTTTCTGGATGTGGATCTGCTTCCACATGAGATTGAAATCGATTTTCGACATGAAGAACTTCCTGAACTTGATAAGTTAAGCACAGTAGGTCTGTGGTGTGCTTTGCATGGAGATTCCATTTTGCAAGCAGGCATGCACCATCTTGAAGCACAATTTATGTTCGAAGAGCTGACAAAAGATCTCTCAAAATTAGGCGTCGGCATGATGCAGCCGTTTAGTTCGTTTCCATTTTTGCATCAAGCCTTTACTAAGGGCGAAAACTGGCCTGTGGATGCATCTAGAGTGAAAAAGTTGCTCGACAAAAAGTTAATTACGAAAGAGCAGGCAGATAAATTTTTGGCCCAAGGTGCTATTGGCAGCCACATGGAGAATTTGCAGCGACGCGAAGGCTACAAAGGCTTTAATCAAAGCAATGTCAGCACAATCATTCGAAAAACAGATCCACGAAATATCAACTTTTAGGAGATCGATCGATGATCCTTGTGACAGGCGGTGCTGGATTTATAGGTTCCAATTTCGTTTTGCAATGGATTGCAGAAGAATCAGATGCAATAGTCAATTTAGATAACCTAACTTACGCAGGAAATCTAGAAAACCTAATCAGCCTCACAAATAATCCAAAACACACTTTTATCAAAGGAGACATCAAAGATCAAAAGCTTGTAAAAGATCTCCTAAATAAATATCAACCGAAAGCCATCATTAACTTCGCTGCGGAATCGCATGTGGATCGTTCTATTGACTATCCTGCAGAATTTGTTCAAACAAACATTGTAGGAACATTTAACCTTCTCAATGAAGCGTACCAATACTGGAAAGCATTGCCTCCAGAAAAACAAAATAAATTTCGTTTTGTTCATATTTCAACTGACGAGGTTTTTGGCTCTTTAGATGCCGCTGAAGCTGCATCTACAGAGCTGAGCAAATATGCCCCTAATAGTCCTTACTCTGCTTCAAAAGCTTCTGCCGACTTTCTTGTGCGCTCCTATCACAAAACCTTTAACTTCCCCACATTAACTACCTACTGTACAAACAACTATGGACCTTACCAGTTTCCGGAAAAACTTATTCCCTTAGTCATCATCAATGCTTTAAAAGGAAAAAAACTCCCCATTTATGGTGACGGAGGCAATATTCGCAATTGGATTTATGTTGAAGATCACTGCAATGCCGTTCGTTTAATTTTGACAAAAGGACGCCCAGGTGAGTCCTACAACATTGCCAATCCTTATTCAAACACAAACCTGGAAGTGGTTAAGGAAATTTGCAAAATCTTGGATGAACTATTTCCTAAATCACCACACTTTCCTCACGCTTCTCTAATTCAATTTGTTAAAGATCGCCCAGGACATGATCGTCGATACGCTTTGGATACAACAAAAATACAAACCGAATTGGGATGGAAACCCAAAGCCGAATTTGAATCAAATCTTCGCAAAACAGTTCTTTGGTACATTGATAATTCAGAGTGGATAAAAAAAGTGACAACCGGAGAATACCGCAACTGGATGAAGACACACTACCCAAAGGAAATAAGATGATAAAAGGAATTATCCTAGCCGGAGGATCTGCTACAAGGCTTTATCCGGCCTCAGCTGTGGTTTCAAAACAGCTTCTCCCAGTTTACGACAAACCCATGATTTACTATCCATTATCCATTTTGATGCTGGCAGGAGTTCGTGAGATTCTTCTTATATCAACTCTGGAAGATACTCCACGTTTCGAAAAGCTTCTTAAAAGTGGTTCTAGATGGGGAATTAACATCCAGTATGCTGTTCAGGAAAAACCTGCAGGATTGGCACAAAGTTTTCTCATCGGAGAAAAATTTATCGGAAATGATCACACAGTGCTTGTATTAGGAGATAATATCTTTTACGGAAACCAGCTCACACATCTACTACAACAGTCTTTCCAAAGAAAAAAAGGGGCGACAGTTTTCGCTTACAGAGTAGAAAATCCCGAACGCTATGGCGTCATTGAGTTTGACGAAAATCAACGCCCAATCAGCATCATAGAAAAGCCAAAACAACCAAAATCAAACTATGCTGTCACTGGTCTGTATTTTTACGACAATCGCGTCATTGAATTTGCTCGTTCTCTAAAACCTTCAGCTAGAGGTGAATTGGAAATCACCGACATTAACCAACTCTATTTAGATGCAGGCGATCTAAATGTTCAGATTATGGGGCGTGGAATGGCATGGTTAGACACTGGTACTTTTGATTCTTTACTCGAAGCCTCATCCTTCATCCAAACTCTACAAAAAAGACAAGGGATAAAAATAGCCTGTCTTGAAGAAATCGCTTTTAGAATGGGTTTTATCAATGAAAAAGAGCTCTCCAGCATAGCTAAAACATTAATGCACAATAGCTATGGACAATATCTGCTCGATATTTTGGCAGAAAAAACGCCCTTTGAATAACTCTGAGAAAAGAGGTCAGGAAAAGGGGTCAGACGTGGAATCGTGGAATTCTAATCTTAATATGAAACAAGAAAACTCCTAGAATTCCACGATTCCACGTCTGACCCCTTTTCGTTTCTCTTAAAGGTGCAACTGGTATTTTTTATCCACTCTGCCTAAGAAAAGAGTCGCCAAAACCAATTTAATATTTCTCAAAAAGCCATGAAAGAAAAATCCATATTTCCAGCGATAATACAGCTCTTTCCAAACAGGACCATATTTTAAACCAATGAAAATTTCGATTTTTTTTCGATCTTCTTCAGAAAAAAGATTCTGATACCGTTTGTAGAGAATATACGCTCTCAGAGTGCCTTGCATCAATCTTGTATTCGTGGGCTTTAAATAAAACGGCCTAAGCAATGTCGTCCAGCTTGGTTGCACTGCTCCAAAACGATTTGAATCATGTTGTCGATAAAACATCGTAGCCTCAGGCACATAGTCTGTATGCCCGCAACTTGTCGCTACTAATGCCAACCAATAATCATGAACAAATCCCTCCATTGGTATAGGTGTTCCAAGATCGCATAAAGCACGATTAAACAGCATCGTACACCCTTGCATGCAATTTTGAATTAACATCTTCTCTAATTTTGCTCCCTCTTGAATCAAGAGACCTTGATGCTCCCAATTAGAAGCAGCGATTAATTCCAATTTATTATCAACGACTTCTGCATCTGTATGGACTAATAAAGGTTTTTCACTTCCCCATTTTGCTTCTAACGCCTGCATTTTTTCCCATGTTTTACTGACTTTGTCAGGAAACCAAAGATCATCTTGATCTGCCAACATCAAATATGGCGCTTCAGAGAGTTCTAATAACCGGGAAAAATTTTTAACAATTCCATAGTTATTTTTGAAAAAAACAAGCTGTATTTTATCAGGATATTTTTCTTGAAATGATTTTAAAATATTCGGCGTGCTGTCTGTTGAGGCATCATCTCCAACAAGAATTCTTATATTGGGATAGTCCTGCTCAATTAATGATTTGAGCTGTTCACGGAGATACTTTTCTCCATTATAGGTTCCAAGCAGTATTTCAATTACAGGTGTATCATTCATAGAAATCCATCAATTAGTACCGTGACTGCAACATAAATGCTTTCTGATTGAAAGTCAAAAAAATGTTATACCGAAATGGTTACTTTTCCCTTGATCTATAAGAGTGAAATTCGTTATCATTGACTTTCATTATTTAAAAAAAACAACACAAGAAACTGTCCAATTTAGGAAGAAAATTCATGACATTAGTTAAAGTTCGTACTGGTGATTCTATCGATAAAGCACTTCGTGCACTCAAAAAGCGCTTAGACAAAGAAGGCGTAATGAAAGCTGTTAAGGCTCATCGCTTCTACTCGAAACCCTCCGTAAAGAAACGCGCTAAAGCCAAAGCAGCTCTCAAATATAAACGCCAACGCTAAACCGTTAGCTTCATAACCTGAGTTCTTCATCCATAAGGTACGGTCAAAAGTAAAACCGTCCTTTTTGGTTTTTTCTGTGTAAAAAAAGTAGGTGTTTATGGCTGATGATTATTATCAACTCTTGGATATTCCCCGCACAGCTACGGCTGATGAAATCAAAAAAGCCTATCGCAAAAAAGCAATAAAATTCCATCCCGACAAAAATCCAGGTGACCCTGATGCTGAAAGACGCTTCAAGGATATCTCTGAAGCCTATGAAGTTCTCAGTGATGAAAAAAAACGCCAAAGCTATGACCGCTATGGCAAACAAGCTTTTGCCGGCGCTGCCGGTGCTGGAGCACATGCCGGAGGCTATGCTTCCATGGATGAGGCTCTACGCACATTTATGAGCGCATTTGGCGGACAAGGAATGGATTCTATTTTTGACACCTATTTTGGTGGTGCAGGCGGCGGTGCCGCTTACAGCACAGCCGGAGGCCGTCAAAGGCAACAAGGCGCTAGCAAACGTGTCAATCTTAATATCTCTTTTGAAGAAGCCGCTAAAGGTGTCGATAAAGAACTGGCGATCACAAATTATGTCAGTTGCGCAACTTGCCATGGAAAAGGTGCTGCCTCTTCTCAAGATATAAAAAAATGTCCTCGCTGCAAAGGGGCCGGACAAGTTTATGAGCAACGCGGATTTTTCAGCATGTCAATGGGATGTCCTGAGTGTCAAGGCACCGGACAAAAAATCACAAACCCTTGCACAACATGTCATGGACAAGGCGTCACAAAAGAAAAGCAACATGTGAAAATTCATATTCCTGCCGGAGTCGACAGTGGCATGCGTTTGAAAATGAGCGGCTATGGCGATGCAGGCATTGGTGGAGGCCCTCCAGGCGACTTGTATGTGTTCATTACTGTGGAACCCCATTCCATCTTTGAGCGTGAAGGTGATGATATCCTACTTACCCTGCCCATAAGCTTCTCAGAGGCAGGATTGGGATGCAAAAAAGAAGTGCCTTCAGTGTTATCTCACACATGTCGCATTACTATTCCTGAAGGAACACAAAACAATAAAATTTTCCGAGTCAAAGGCGAAGGCTTCCCTAATGTACATGGACAAGGAAAAGGAGATCTCCTTGTACGCATCTTTGTAGAGACACCAACACGCCTCACAGATGCTCAGAAGAAGCTTTTGCGAGAATTTGAGGCCTCAGAAAGCCCCAACAACCAACCTGAAAGAAAAAGTTTCCTAGAAAAGATCAAGAGCCTCTTCGGCTCTTAGGAATTATGAAATCTGAATTATGAATGGCGTTGTTGCATAAATCATTAGATAAGCCACAAGTTATTTCCGAAAACTCTAAATTTATCGCAAAGACGCAAAGGCACGCAAAGGCGCAAAGAAATAAAATTAAAGTCAAAAGAAAGACAATTTCAAAATACTCTAAATTCTCTACATGTAATCTTTTTTACTTTGTTCTTCTTTGCGTCTTTGCGTGCCTTTGCGCCTTTGCGATAAATTCAGAGGTAACAAAAACAGCTTGAGGCCAACATAAGCAATACAAAATTATCTGTGCAACAACGCCATTCATAATTCAGATTTCATAATTCAAAAAAAATCTGTTTGCTGATCATGTCTTGAGGAGCTGTACACATCTCCAAAGAGATTCCTTGTTTTTCCAAAATCTCTCGAATCACGTTTAAGGCTACGTCTGGAGTGTTACACTCGCTTGACAAGTGTGCTAGATGGACATGTTTGAGATCCGTGTGAGCGATCTCGCGTAATAAATTGCCACAAGCTTCATTAGATAAATGACCCGTGCGACTTAAAACGCGCTGTTTGTAAACCATAGGCCGTGCGGATGCATGCACCATGGACGGTTGATGATTCGCTTCAATGTACAAGTAATCGCAGTCGCGGAGCTGATTTTGCACAAGAGTAGTTACAAAACCTAAATCTGCGCAAAAACCTAATTTCATGTTGTTAATGCGAATGGTGAAGGCAACAGGATCTAAAGTGTCATGTTGAATGCTAAAGGGATGAATTTCCATGTCACCAAATTCAAAAGTTTCGCCGGTGGAAAAAATTTTGAACTTAGGACATTCGTGGAGGTATTCTACGATGCCTTTTGCGGTTTCGCTGTTGGCAAAAACGGGAATACCCAATTTAAAAGCCAACACCTTCAAACCTTGAATGTGATCGGTGTGTTCGTGTGTGACAAAGATGGCGTCAATATCTTCTAAAGCCACATTGATCTCGGCAAGCTTCGCACGAACTGCCTTTGCACTGATGCCAGCATCAATCAAGATCTTTGTTTCCTTAGTTCCAACGTAAATGCAATTCCCTTTTGATCCCGATGCTAAAGGGCAAAATCCGTACATGTGATGCAATCCCAGTCTTAAAAGAATCACCTCTTGTATCAAATCCTGAAATTGTATTGCTACAAAATTGAAGTCAGGAGTCAGAAGTCAGAATTCAGAAGGGCGTTGTTGCATAAGTGTTTCGCCACTTCGTGGCTTAATATTTTTTGTGAATGTACCGTAGGCTCCCTCGCTGCGCTCGGTCTCCTACGGCTAGCCTATGTCGTCGCTCCGCGACTAATTACCACTTCGTGGTATAGCTCGAGGCTATTATTAAAATCGCGAAGCGATAAATAGTCGCGGAGCGACGACATAGGCTAGCCGTAGGAGACCGAGCGCAGCGAGGGAGCCTACGGTATGTTACATAAAACATTGAGCCCCGAAGGGGTGACACAATTATTTATGCAACAACGCCATTCAGAAGTCAGAAGAAAGGACAAAAAGACAGCAAGGACAACAATACTCATCATGACTTCCTGAATGTTCTTACGTTTGTTTAAACGTTGTTTTTCTTCTGGCTTCTGGCGCCTGACTTCTCGCTTCTTTTGCTTGACTCTTACTCGAAAAAGCCTTAAATTTTGCGCCTCACCAAATTTCCGCTCGGGTGGTGGAATGGTAGACACTAGGGACTTAAAATCCCTTGGGCGTAAGCCCGTGAAGGTTCGAGTCCTTTCCCGAGCATACTGAAAATGAGTAACTTATGTAATGCTACATAACCTCCTAACCGTTGAATCAAACGTACTGGGCCAGCTACGGGTCAGTGCGGTAACAATGGGGGTTAATATGGCTTATATAGAAAAAAGAGTGCACTCTAGTGGTATTATTACCTATAGAGCAAGAGTTCGTCAAAGTGGTGCGCCTGAAAAGACTTCTTCCTTTCGAACAAGGAAGGAAGCGACTGTTTGGGCTCAAAAAATGGAGGCTGAAATACGTGCTGGACGTTATTTTGGCAAAGAAGAAGATCGAGAGAAAACATTTGCAGAATTCGTTGATCGGTACATTGAAAAGGAACTGCCTAAAAATCCAAAAGGTTATGCAAAACAAAAAGCATTGCTCACCTGGTGGAAAACACATTTAGGAAAGTTTTTCTTATGTCATATTACCCCTTCAATGATTGCTGCATTACGCGATAAACTGTTAAGTGAAACGACTCGACGCCACAAGCTACGCACACCTTCTACTACACTACAAATCGCTATCTTGCTGCATTGAGTCGCGCTTTTAATATTGGAATAAGAGACTGGCATTGGTTAAAAGAAAATCCTGTTCAGAAAATAACAAAACCTAAGGAAAATAAACCCAAAGAACGTTATTTGGAAGAAGTGGAGATTAAGAATTTATTAGATGTTTGCAGAAAAAGTAAAAGCCCACATTTGTTTTCATTTGTTGTTCTAGCATTAGCTACAGGGGCACGCAAAGGAGAAATTTTGGGACTTAAATGGTCTGACATAGACTTTAATAGGGCTACTGCTACCTTTAGGGATACTAAGAATTCTGAGACAAGAACGGTTTTTTTAAGTGAATTTGCCTTAAATACTCTCAGAACAGGCCTGAAGAAGAATATAGAATTAAGCGCTTTTGTTTTTCCAAATATGGACGGCAAGAGACCTGCTGATATTCGTGAAGCTTGGGAACGCGCTGTACAACAAGCGGGACTTGGTAAAGATGTTACCATACACTCGCTTCGTCATACAGTGGCCTCACACCTATCTATGAGGTCATTTTCAACACTTGAAATTGGAAAAATTTTAGGACACAAGACGCTTTCACAGTTAAAACGCTATAGTCATCTATCTGTAGCATCAACAGCAACAGCTTTAAATACCATGAATGACATAATTTTAGGATCATTTGAAAATGCAAGCTAAGTTTTCTAAACATGAAGAAGGATTTGATCCTCTTGCCACAAGTAAGAAGGATCAACATTACAGTCGTCTTCTTGATTTGTGCTTAAAATTAGATAGCAAACATGACCAAACAGACTTTCATGCTTGCGGTGCTGATTTTTCAATGGCTTCCGAATATGTTGATGATGAAATAAAAAAATTTGCAGCCAAGGTGCAGAATATGCCTTTGACTGCAATTATTTTACTTTGGGCTAAACACATCAAAACAACCCCTCAGGGTATACCTAACATAGATATGATGTATGAGTTACTTGAGCATAATGTCTTTGGTTTTAAATCAAAAAAACGTGAATTTCTCACAGTAGGCGAATTCGCCAGAATCGACCAAAGTGAAATAATTGATTCGATAAGAAGCAACAAAGGATGGGATATCTGGGAAAGAGAAGGGTATGTTCATTTATTTGTTCACTTTGAACATTGGCTTTCTGAAACAACATTTGGATTCGTTCCAAAAGTAATAGATCATGATCGAGAAGTAACTAAAAACAGGAAATTGTCCTACAATCAATACATAAAAATCATAAATGATCTGCAAGAACGTGAACGTATTTTAGCAAAAATATTCTATTTAGGAGGTTCACGATCCCTTGAAGAGGTTCTTTCTCTACGAATAGAAGACATCGATCACTTTAAAAAAACACTAATAATTTCTGAAGAAACAATTTCTTATCCACGACATGTTCTAAACGAGCTTTTAGATTATATTGGGGATAGAAAAAAGGGATTTGTTTTTACAGGAAAAGATGGGGAAAGAATTAATCATACTGTCCCATACAGAGCTTTAAAAACAATCATACCGAAACGATGTTTGGATCCTTCATTCACATTCAAAGACTTCGTTAAAAACATCTAAAAACTCCCTTTTTTTGACCTGAAACGCAATATAATATTGCGTTTTAATGCACAGTACTGTTATATTTGGATCTGATTCAATTGTTAGGAGTAGTTGTGGAGCATATTAAAAACCTAATCCCGTTACGTGAGTACTGCAATAAAAACAAATGGCCTCGTCTTCCCCAATGGCAACATTGGATAAATACAAAAAGGCCTGTAGCACAGAAATGCGTGAAAAAAGTCGGCGGACGATATCTCATCGATCTTGGTGCATTTGATAGTTATATAGCTCAAGCTGGCCTAGAAGAAAACCAATAACCTTCACACATAACCTTGGAAGGCTAATGGATCCATCTTCTAAATCGAAAATCCCTCCAAATTCTAAAGACTCTGAAATGATGGTATTGGGAAGCATGATTAATAATCGTGAAGATTTCATTTATGCTTCTCAAGAACTTGAAGAGTCAGACTTCTTTTATGAAGAAAATAAAGTCATATTTCAAACTCTCCAATCATTTTTCACACAAAAAAAACCAGCCGATATTCATCTTCTTGCTGAAGAACTCAAATCACAAAATAAAGATAGAACTGTAGGAGGCGTAGCTTATTTAGTGTCTTTAGCTCAATTTGCTGGGACAAGTGCACATATTCCAGAATATGTCACTCTTCTGAAAGGCAAAGCTCTTCTTCGAAGTTTAATATCAACAACACAAAATGTAGAAAAAAAGGCTTTAGAAGATCCAGAAGACCCTTTTTCATTGGTTGAAAAATATCAAATTTCAATCAAAGATCTTGGAAAACGTTTTAGCAATAAACTTCCTTTATTAAGCGCTGACGATAGACTCGAGGAATTAAATGCGCTTAGAAAGTTGTATCAAGGAAAAAAATATTTAGGTCTGTGTGTAAAGACGATTGATGAATTTAATGAAAAATTACTCGGCTTAAGAAAGTTAAACTTGTTAGCAGCTGCTCCTAATGTCGGAAAGACCGCTTTAACGATACAGCTTGCTCTTGAAGTGCTTTTAACAGAACCTGATGCATGTCTTGCTTATTTTTCTCTTGAGATGACTTCATTAGAAATTTTTACACGGATGAATCTCTATCTATCAGAAATGAGTTTCAGAGATTTAATTTTTGGAAGAAACAGCTCACAATCTGATGAAGGACATTTTTATAGTAAGGATGATTTTTCAAAAATTCAAAATGCTTCGGACGTGCTCAAAAAAATTGGACATAGACTTCAAATTTTAGACACACAGAATTGCCCTCACATTGATGCAAGAACGGTTATCAGTTATGTCGATAACATCAAGATGAAAACAAAATGTAAGCGTGCAATTGTCATCATCGATTACTTACAAGTTTGGCCTATTTCTCCTGCTATGCGTTTTCCAAGTGAGAATGAAATTGATAAATGGCGCATGGGTGAAATGAAAAAAATCCGCGATTCCATGAATGAAGATCCTGTTATTGTAATTTCTGAAGCAAGAAAACCTTCAAATTCAAATGAGATATGGGGTGGTGACCTTTCAGATGTTATGGGTTCTGCAAGAGGTACGTACACCCCAGATGTTGTTTTGTTACTTTCTCAGTTAAAGCCAAAAGCATTGGCAAATATTTGGGAGAAAAATAACATGCCCAAAAATATTGAGTTGGATGGAAAATTTGAGTGCTCTGATGAAGATAAACCAGGAATGGCTATCAAACATTATTTATCTGAACAAGGAATCTCTATTTGTAAGTTAGAAATTCCCAAAGCGAGAGATGGAATGCAAAAATTTAACATTTTTTTAGCTTTTCATTTTCATAAGAACACCTTTTTAAAAATAAATTGGGATGAATTTAAAAGAATCCAACTTAAAAAACTAAATCCTACTTCTCACTTTGATTAATTCTTAAATTTAGCAATTCACAAATTGAAATACTTAGGAAAAAGATTCATGAAGTCTACGCCTGATGCGACAACGGTACAAGAAATGCATGAAAGTCTCGTGTTTAGCACGGAAGTTTTCGATAATGAAAATTATCAAGTTAACATTCCATCATCATATGAATTACATGTTATTGACAAAAAGACTGGCCAAATCGTCGAGATATTTGAACAAGCTACCGATTATGAACTCTGCGATGGTATTTCATTAACGATTCCAGCCAAAGAATATGAAGCCTGGAAAAATGAAACAGCAATTGCTAAAAAATTAAATCAGCAACAGAACAAAATTTTAAAAACCGTCTTAGCAAAAATTGGATCTGAAAAACCACTGACGCGAAAAGAAATAGTTGCTTTTATAGAAGATATTCAGAAAACAAAAAAAGTTCCAAAATATCGACAATCAGGGCACTTGATCGATGAAAAACTGAAATATTCAAAACCTAATGAAACACTCACAATCTTTGACATAATATCTCCCTTAACAAAAGAAAAAATTGAAGAATCAAAAATCGAAGTTAAAGCCGAAGGCATAAAATTAACTCGCCCAGAAAATAATATGGTTCACGCACTTAACAGAATATTATATGAGAAAAGTCAAACGAAAGACTCAAAAGCCAAAGATTTTTACGGGGGAAATGATCCATCAAAACTTGAAGAAAATAAAGAACGTAAGACGGTGATCTTGAGATTCAGGCCCTCAGAACTTTATAAAGCTTATATTGGAAAAGACGATTATTCAGGGGCAGATATTACATTTATTAACAATACCCTACATCAACTAGAAGCAAAAAAAGTTTTAATTAAGTACGACAGAATAAAAAAATGCAAGAATGAGAACAATAAATTAACAACGACTACTGACAGAGTAGAAGAATTTCAATCACTTATAAAAATAATTAAATTTTTACCTAATTTAACAAACGAAGAAATAGAAAAATTAGATAAAGGAGATAATTCCATCCGTGATGCCAAAGTGGAGATAATCATAGCTCTAAATCCTATTTTTACAGACCAAATAGACACTAAATTTATTGAATATCCTATAGATACTAATCGACGTCTTATAATTGCTGCAGGAGGACACAATAAAGTTACAACAAGCATGCACATACTAATGGATTGGATGCTTAGAGACTTAAGTGCAAAACGATATAAGACAGAAATAAACGAAGAAAATTTGCCTTATATACTTGGTTTAGAAAAGTATGTGAAGCAAAAACGCAAAAAGCTTCTACAAGAAAGAATAGAAAAAGATATACAGACAATGATCAATATAGGGATTGTTCTTGAAGTAGAAAAAAAACCAAATACAACTGGTGGAAGAAAATGGATTTTTCACCTAAACACTGACTATAATTGACGAACAAATATAAGAAGCTTAAATGAAATTTTTATGACCGTTATACGTTGCAGGATTTACCGTTATACATTGTAGAAATATTGAGTTATTACCGTTATACGTTGCAGGATTCACGTTATATGTTGCAGGGTTTTATCTCGAAAAAACATGGAGGGAGATCTTATGAGATCTTTAAGAGATCTCATGAGAGTGGCTTCGCCTTCCCCGCTTTAGGCGGGTCGGCTAGCGCACCAAAAAGAATAGTCTAGCTGATACAACCTTTCAAGCAATTAAGATAATAGACTGACTTAGGACAACGGTTACGCTTTTACGAGAGTGTATTAATTAAGGGAGAATGCCTCTCCCTTATTTAAGCTTGATTACGCACCAAATGGATTATCCAAATTTACAGGCAAATCTGAATGGTATCTAATCGCGCCTTCAAAAGGTCGATTATCGAAATCTACAACCTTAAAATTGATTGCAAGTTCTTTAATTTTTCCGTACTTATTTTTTCGGAAACTAAGGACTTTAAATTGTCCTTTGATATATGTTGAGTATTGTTGGCGTATAAGAATTTTAGGATAATCGTCGTAACGATTATTAGTCTTTGTGTCTTCTGCTACACCTGTTTCAAAAACCTTATAATCTGAAGTACCAAACTCAAGAGAACAGAAGATTTCGTCTTCTTTTTTTACATTTACGATCAATCTTTCTTCAAGATCATTAAATGCATAATCAAACTTGAATTCTTTTTCGGTACACAATTTTTGTTCACGAATTTCATTGTTTTTATTTTTTAAAACATAAGCAAAAAATGATTCTGGCAAAAGTTGTGTTCCAAATATATCTGAAACTTTAACTTCTACAGGTATGTTTGAATTGTATCTCACACCTGCAAATACTGGTGAGCCCTTTGGTCGAGCTTGCAGGGTAGCATTTGCGGCAAAGGACTCAACTTCACCAAAATCGTTAAAAGAAAGGTCTAAGATTTCAAACTTACCTATGCTATCATTATTTCCTCGACCGCACCCACCGATCGAGAGACTGGGTTGATGCCACCACCCCATACGTATACAGTTTATAAATTTTCCAACATGGAGAAAGTAAGACTTCTGCGCACCAAAACTTATATGCCAATCAGCTTTAGATCCATATTGATCTTCTTTAAACTCATCAAAATAGAAATCTATGCGATTTTTATCCGTATTTGTATGAATAGAAAAAACTCCATCATTTTTTTTATAAATATATGTTTTGCCTAGAGTAACATAGTCTTTATCTGAACTAATCAGATGCAAAGACGTTAATTTTCCCAGTTCCTGATTACTATACTCATCAGCAAAAATTTTTGTTGTTAAACACAAAAAGATAGCTGAAATTACTAATTTTTTAAGCATTGTTTTTCCTTATAAAGTTTTATGTGCGAAGATGATTTTAATATTTATATTTGATATTAAAGAATATCAAAATTCCAAAAAGCATAATCATGCGCAAAATAGCAATCAAGAAGAAAGATTTTTTTACTTACTTAAAAAACAAATTCTTTGAGTTCAACGTACGCAAGTGTTTGGTGAATAAATAAAAAAAATCAATAACTTGCTGGAAGAAAAATCAACAAATCCTGTTATTTTGAGGAATAATTCTTCATTTTTTAATCGAAGAACAATAAACTTATTCAAACAAAAAAAAATTCTTAAAGAGATTACTCTGGGATCTGATTTTAATTGTGACTACCATGAGAAAAAAATGTAAGGCATTTCTAATGATTAAAAAACTAAACGAAAATCATCAATTTACAATTGAGAGTGTTTCTGCAGAAAATCAAGAACCTATGATTGCATTTTTGAAAGATCATAGTAATTATTCATTATTGCTGTTGGGAAATTTCGAAAATTATGGAGCTCATCTTGGAGAAGCCCCTTATTCAGGAAATTACAAAGTAATTCGTTTAGGCAATACAATTATCACTGTTTTTTGTCTCACAAAAAGAGGAAACTTACTTATTCATTCTACGGTTAAAGAACCCATTTTTAGTATAGTCTTATCTGCTTGTCTGGAAGAGAAAATACCAATTGCAGGATTGCTTGGAGAATGGAAATTCTGCCACTCATTTTGGAAATTCCTTAAGGAAAAGGAGATTATACAAAGAGACACTTTTACCTCTAAAGAAATTCTTTATCAAGCCAATATGGCCAATATATCATCAGTTCAACAACCGAAAGTAAGACTTCTAGAAATCAATGACTATTCTCAATGGAAGCCCCTAAGGATTGCTTACCTTAAGGAATCAGGTCTTCCCTACGACTTATCTGATGAGCAGTTGCTAATGCTCTTCGTTAACAAATGTAACAAAAAAATTATCTGGGGATTTTTTCTCGAAGGGAAACTTGTATCCATAGCTGATTTAAATGCAAAAGCATCTGATCTCGGACAACTAGGCGGTGTCTATACAATTCCTAATTTCCGGCAAAAAGGTTATTCAAAAGCGGTCATTTACAAGCTCCTAGCAGATCTCAAAACTATCCATAACATACGTAAGTTAATCATCTTTACAGGAGAGTATAATCTGCCTGCTCAAAAATTATACGAATCAATAGGTGTTAAATCAGTTGGTCATTTCGCATTATTGTTTGGAAAATAGACTAGAATTTTATCAATATCAAAACTAAAAAGCTTCACTCTTCCAGATTCAGTTTGAATTAATCAAAAAACTAGCGTGAAGGGTGACGCTTAATTTTGGGATGCTCGAGAATTTAAAAGCCAAAAATTATTGAATGCTAACTTTTATTCAAATTTTGTTTGCATTGTTTAATAAACATTCGAATTTTACGCCTTTCTTGAATGTTTACATTAGCGTAACGTCTATGCTTTGAGTTTGTTCTAGACACACAACCCCCATGCCAATAGCATCGACCGCTCCCGTTCATCATTACAGCTTGTAGGCAAGGCTCTCCATTCCTACTTCTAGCCTTTGCCCCACAACGAGGTAACATACTAAAATCAAAGGCCATGGGATGCCTCCATTTTTGTGTTGACCCCTCCCCCAGGTTTGTCAAATTGACCAACAATTGCTTTACCGCCTTCATTTACCTGTACATATTGATGCTGAACAGTTACCTTTTGTTCATTTCCTCTTTTTGTACGAATTATAATATCAACTGTCTCGTTGTGTAACTGAAGCAGCTTTAATGCATATTTCATTTCTCTATTATGAGCTTCATCAAGAGCGACTCTTTGAAGCATGTCGCATTCATTCATTTGCTTTAGATAATTCTCTGCTCGTTGTAAATATTTCATCCCTTTTGAGTGAAGAGCTGTTGCTTGGACACATAAATTCGCCTCTAAGGCATTACTAGGCTTAAAATCATGTAATGCTTGTAAAACCAGATTGCAGGCTGCTCCTTGATTTCCTCCAACAGCATTAATTCCCTTCAGAAATATATCTGTAGCTAATGCATAATCCGAAACTCCAACTATTTTACGTAAATCATCTGCAAATTGTTTAGTTCCACCTTCACACCATGTTTCTAACGCGTTTTTTCCATTTTCGTCTTTTGTATTTCCGAACTGGATTGGACATTCTTTGGAATCATGAAATAGCATTTTAGATTCTTCTTCTGTAGGTAGCTTTAAGCTATCAAGACTTAAGCTAAGAGGCTTTCTTACTGGAAGATTCTCTTTATTTTCTTGTACTTTCTTTTTAACCATATTTAACCTTGTTCATTTTGTAATTTGATATTGCGTTCATTGCTTCTAACTTCGACATGTTTTTTGGATTAATTCCATAACACTTCAAAGCAAATCTTTGCCTTTGAGTAATAGGCTCAGAAGACATAAGCCTTCTTTGCTTATTCTTAAGGGCAATTATTTTACGAATCATTAAAGCTGCATCTGCTTTATTCATTCCTTCTCTAAAAGCGTTTTGCTTTAGAAGATATTCTTTTTGACCTTGAGTTGGTTGTGAAGCGCTGTTCATCCAAGTTGCATTCATATCCGCAAAAGCTATTTTAAGATGTTTTCGAGCATAGTCCTCACAGCAACCAGAGCAATATTCTAATGGTAGAGGTGTTTTTACAATGGGCTGTGAGGTCTTGTCAGGCAAATATAAACACGCTGTATATCCTCCTAAAAAAGGCTTCATAACGATTTCTCTTTTCTCGTCATCAATTAAACTCCACTCGTTATCACCAATTGCAATCCAAATAAAGCGAGCACATCCCAAGACATCAAATTCTTTATCGCATTCTTCTAAAACTTCAACTTTCGATTGTCTTTCAATCTCGTTCGGGATGCGCTCTAAACCTTCTTTCTGAATATATTCTACGTTAGGAATTGCTTGTGAAAGCGATATGACACTATCCAAGTTGTGATACTTATCGCTAAAGTCAAGCACTAGACAGTTTTGCTTCCCAGGATATGTTCTCAAACCTCTTCCAACACACTGAATATAAAGTGAGCGGCTTTTTGTTGGTCTAGCCATTGCAATGCAAGTAATAGAAGGTTCATCAAATCCTTCAGTCAATACTCCACATGATGTAGCGACTTGAATTTTTCCGATTCGTAAGTCATCAATCAGGTTTTTACGCTCTTCTTGAGGCATATTTCCCCAAATTGCCTTAGCTGATATTCCTGCATTTTCGAATGCAGTAGCAAGATCTTTGCAATGCTGAACATCAGCACAAAAGACAACTCCTTTCCTCTTACTCGCATAAGTTTTATATTTTTGAGCAACGAATCCATTTCTTTCTGGTGTATTTACAGCTTCAGCTAGGTCTTCGATAGAGAAATCACCATTATGCGTGCGAATGTTTTTTAAAGAAAAATTGGTGAGAATTTTACGACCAGAAGCTGGAGAAAGATATCCAGCCTTTATCATGGTTGAGATAGAACGTGAGTAAGTTATCTTCTCAAAAGTATTCCCGAGCTGTTGTTTATCTGATCTATTCGGAGTTGCTGTCACACCAATGAGGAGCTTATTTTCGTCTTTTCTAAAGCCCAACTCATCAATGACTTTCTGGTAGGAATCTGCTGCAGCATGGTGTGCTTCATCAATCATTAAGATATCGAAACCTTTTTCTTTGAGTAGCTCTAACTTTTTTGCTTTGCAACATGATTGTATAGATCCAATCACAATTTGATTGTTGACCTCTTCTCTCTCAGCTTTGCAAATCCCTATATCGGCTTCTGGCCAATATATTTTGAACTTATCATAAGCTTGCTGAATGAGTTCTTCACGATGTGCGATAAGCAAGAGCCGCTTATTGAAATGTTTTCCGATAGCTGCCATCAAGATTGTTTTCCCAGATCCAGTTGGAAGAACAATAAGCTGGCTATTTACACCAAGTTTGTACTGTCCGATAATCTCTTCCAGCGCTTCTTGCTGATAATCTCTTAAAGTTATTAAAGACATTTACACCATGAGCTAATCAAAAACCCCTTATAAATATTTGAATAAATAAACACAAATAAATGTTTTATAAAACCACTGAATCATATAAAATCATTATCGTTTTTATTACACAAGAACTATATAAATAAGATTTTTAAATTAAATTATAATTGAGGAATTATGACAGCATTAATTAGAATTTATGATAAAACAACGGCCTCTACAAATGTTAGCCTTGGAATAACCACTGCATCAACACTATATACTTTATTTAAAACTATAAATTATGGATACTTTCATCCTGTATCATTTTTAGTGTGCGCATGCGCTGGTAGCGCTTTAGCATTTTTAGCCCATACCTATTTAGTTTATAACAGTGAGGTAAAGAATAAAGGAGAAAGAAACAATATTTACTCGATTATCTCATTAGCAGTTGTTCTTCTTCCATTTACCGATAATATCGTATATTCAAAGGTTCATGTGTTTGCATCCAATTTATTTGTTTTGCTGGGCAGCAGTTTTCCTTATCCTGGAAGTTTTACTTTTGGACCTGCTATTGGTTTTTTAGTTACAATGCTGTGGCATCAAATTAGAGATTACAAAAAATAATTTGGAATATAAAACTTGATAGTTTTATTTTTACTGAAGTGTTATTTTTCTATTGCCGTAATTCCACCTTTACGGCAATCGAGCAATTATTTGTCATCTTCCGACTCAAAATAAGCTTTGACAGACGAACCAGTGATAAACCACTTTTTACCTAACTTTTTTCCTTTAATTTTTTTTTCACGCAAAAGTTTACAAACCGTGCGTTCGGTAAAACCTAAAAGTTTAGTTAACTCTGGAACATCGTAAAGTGAATTCTCATCAATTTTAACAGGCATTTGTCTCCTAAAAAATTACAAAACGTTCAGCACCACATTTAACGCGCTCATGATTATGAAAATAGATCATTGTAGTCTTTGGATCTGAATGGCGAGCCATTGCTTGAGCTTGTATTAAGGATGCTCCATTCTTAATACTTAGGCTCACAGCAGTATGTCGAAGTGAATGTGCAGTAATTCTTGCGTCATCAATATCGATTTTTCGTAATACCTTTTTGACTATTCCTCTAAGTGTGCGTTCTTTCAAACTTTTTCCGAGTGTACGATTAGAAGTACTAGCGAATAGAGCGTCATTTTCAGACAAAGGGCCTCTGCTTGCTAGATACTTTCTTAGTGGACGTAAGGTTTCGTCAACAAGCAAAACAAAATCATCTTTATCATCTCTTCCTTTACCTTGAATCCACAAAACAGCTTCTCCAGACTCTTGCCGAAGGTCGCCGACAGTTGCACGCGTTACTTCAATAGTGCGTAAACCAGTTCTCACCAATAAGTTGAATAACGCAAAATCTCGTAAACCTTCTTGAGTATTAGTGTCAAAGGCTTCCAAGGCACATTTAATCTGATCTGTCGTCAGACATTCTTTTCGAAATCCTTTTGCTTTTTTCAGACCCTTTACGTTTTTAGCTATATCAGGAAAGAATTTTTGCGATTCCAACCAACAAAAAAACTTACGCACAGCAGTTAAATAACCACTAACTGTATATGAGCTTTTGCCTGAACTAATAAGGTCTTCTTTATAGCTACAGATGGCTTGATGATTTAACGAAGACAGATTATCCATATAACCTTTTTCGCAAATCCATTCAAAGAAAGGCATAATTTGCCTTCTATAAGTACTTCTAGAGTTGTTTTTCACATCCATGCTCATAAGAAAACCATCAATTAATGAATGAATTTTGGGAGCACCAATTTGAATATTATTTTCAATGTGTTCAACAATCGCCAGGGACATATAAACCTCTATTAAGTTAGTTAGTAGTACATAAAGATACCATATAAGACATAAAAAAGATATCTATATTGATAATAGGAAGGATTTTAGGGAAATTTAATAGCTAATCTTGTTTAAGTTTATGTCGAAAATGTTTAATATTTACGTCTTTTGAAAATAATAGAGGATTACCAATGAAAATAGTTTTAAATATAATTTTAAGTTTTTTAATCTTATCATCCCCATTAGCTGCTTTTACAAACTATAGTAATGGTGTTACAAGTTATGAAGTTGGTGATATAACATACTATAGCACCGGTCAGACATCTCAAACAATTGGAGACGTTACATATCATAATTTCAACGGACAAACTACAACAAGTCAACAAATTGGTGATATCGTATATCATTCTGATAATAACGGTAATACCGTTACTTCTCAACGAATTGGGGACATAACTTATCACAATAATGGCCAATCTTCTATGACCATTGGTGACACAATTTATCATAACAATTGTGATGCCAATACTGTCTCTGGTTATTAGTCTAAAGTTAACATTAAGATTCAGAAGTTCCCTATTGCAGAACTTCTGAATCCAATCATTCAAAACATTTCTGATTGACTGAACTAGTTATAGTTCAGTGCAGATGCGTAATGAATACTTAGAGCAGCTTTCACAACACCTAGCCCATAAATATCCAGAATTTCAATTCACTCCGCAAGGGATAAAACTGAAAAACACTTTGTGAAATTTCTCTTTCATAAAGTTGAACATTTATCCTACGATATTTGATATTTATCACTTTTTATCCCTGTTCTAATTAAAAATTCTTTAATCTCATCTACTTGATTAAAAGCAAATAATTCTTTTATCTTGATCGCTATCTCACTTAACCTTATCATTTTCAAGATTCTGGCATTTTAGTTATTTCGGATTTCTACACTATTAATAAATATTATTCATTTTATAAAAATTTAAATTTAGGAAAATACAATGTGTAAAAAAATATTAACTGCAGTTTTCTTTTTATTTTGCATAACAAATATCTATGCCGATGAGCAAAACAATCTGGAACAAGAAAAATCAACATCACTTCTTTTGATAAGTTCTAAAGGGGATCATGTTGGACATGGGAGCTTTTATATTTATAAAAAAGAGAGTGGAACTTTTTCTTTTCAAATGGATAAAGAGAAAAATAAATTAGATTTTCATTTCAATGATTTTAATAAAGTAGATGCTGCATCCAAAGAATATTGGGATATTAGTTTTGGTGCACAGCAAAATAGATCCTTACAAATTGGAAAATATCTACACTGTAGACGTTTTGCGGGCGTTAATAACCCGATGCTAGATATAGGTTCATGCAATCGTGGCTACAATCAAGGTTTAGGAAAATTTGAGATTTTAGATCTTACTTTTAATAAGAGTGGTAAAGTTGATTCTTTTGCTGCTAATGCTCTTATAAGATCTAATGTTGGGTCTTCGCCTTTGTTTGCAAGCATACGATACAATTCAAACATACCTGTAGTAGTTAATGTTGCAGAAATATATGGTAAACGGCCTTTACCAGCATCATTTCTTTGTTACGTTGAAAAAAATGCAGATAATGAAATTATAGACCGAGATTTCATGACTGAAAAAGATTTTAGTTTCGATTATTCATTCTGGTCTGATGAGGAAGAAGGAGTAATCATAAACATAAAAAGAAAAAATAAAACTATCTGCACGATTGAATTTTGCACCAATGGCAACGTTTTTGAAGAAGGCCTAGAAGAAGACTCAAATCGGAAAAGAGAGTTTGATAACGAACGTGAGATTTTTATTTGTAAGGGCGAAATGCTATATGCCAAAGGACAATTTAAGGTACTAAGATTTCAAAAAAACGAGACTGGTTTAATTGAAGAATTGGCTATTAATTTTAAGGCAGAACATGACACGAAACGTAAATATTTTGAAGGCGCTATAAGATATCATTCAGATCTTCCAGTAAATTTATATAACCCTTCCAAGTAGTCATTTTAAAATGGGAGAGAATGTGTCTCTCCCATTAAGGGCGACTATTATCATCTATTCTATTTCATCTTTTATAAAACGATCAATTTCATCTTTCGATATTCGATATCCCTTTCCACCATGTTGTGCTAGGCGAATCCTCTTATCTCTCACAAGATGATTCATCGCATTTTTAGAGATTCCCAACAATTTAGCTGCTGCTGCAAGCGTTAAATGTTAGGATATTTCTACGCAAGAGGTTTGGCAACAGAAAAAGATTTGAATAGATCTTTTTATCATTATCAAATAGCAGCAGACATGGGTAATGAAATTGCTTCTGGTGCAGTTGGAGAGGCCTTATTATCACAAAATGATTATTCAATATCTAAAGTAGAAAATTATTTCAGATGTTGTTTGCAAATGTCGAAAAAGCGTGCTGATGATTATCTTGAAATATGTAAGCTTAATGAGTCATTAATGACGAATCATCAAATGCATTCAAAGACCTGGGAAATCTCTGCTGAACTAGCTCATAGATTTTTTTATTTTGGCAATCTGTATTATTTAGCTGCTGCTTATTTTGGCGACAAAGAAGCTTTAGAGAAAATATCCGCTTTTAAGCAAATTTTATTGCAAAGATGATTAATTTCGTTACGCATCTTTACATCCATTTTTTCTAATGTAGTTAAACGGCCTGTTAATGCACTTATCTTATTATCAAAGCTATTTGAATGCTCCAACAAAAAATCAAACTGTTCTAAAGCTGCCTTGAATTCCTGTGCTGCCAATAATGAATAACCTTTTGATAGGATTGCTAAATCCCGCTCTAAATAAGACTACCTTACAATATGAGTGTTAGGTTTCAAATCTTGAATATATTAAGTATCCTTGAAACTCAATTTTTTCAGGAAAATTTACTATGTGTCTCTCACAGTCAATGAGAAAGGGGTCTGGAAAATCAGCTATTAACTCTGTTGCAGCTTCGTCTGAAAGTTCAATTTCATTATCAGACGGCTGTTTATCATAATAAAAATATATAGAAATAACACTACCAATTTGATTCACGGAAACTTTTCGAACGTTTGGAGTGATAACGTTCCACAGTGAACGCATTGCAGAAATAATTAATTTGGTTTTTTCCATAATCAAGCTCCAACTGGATTAGCGGGTACTATATGTACTCCGTCCTTACTATAATGAATGATACCTCGCGTTGTTCTAAGCTTTATAGTTGGATCATTCTCAGGAATGTAAAATCCAATATGTTCTCCAAAATCAACACGTTCTCTATAACCTGTCATACCAAAGGATTTATTATTTACAGGCGTACCTTTCCCTGCATACCTTTCTAAAAGTTGTTGAGGATTTTTATGATCGAATACACTTTTTCCTAATTCATAGTTATGTTTACCTGGTATATGTTTATTTTGTCTATCCCAATGAATTTTTACGTTTTTCAAAAAGGCTTCGCGCTCTGCAGCATGAACCATGGCTGCAGTTTTGACTACTTCTCTCGAACTTTCAGATGCAGTTAAAGCCTCTAAGTTTGCCAGTCTATTAGCTCTAATTAATTTTTGCGTTGCTTGAAAGCACTTTACAGTAGTAGCACCGGCAAAAAAATTAGTACCATACTTCCCTAAACAATAACCAATCGCTGTTCCTTTTTCACTCTCATTCAAATCATCAAATTTTTTATAAAGCTGCTTAACTTCATCAGCAAGTCCAAGAATTGCTTCTTGATCTAAATTTTTTATATACTCAGCAGTCGCTTCCCCCATTTCAGCACAAGCATTGCAAAAGTTCTTAGATGATTCTATTGGAGCGTTTGCAAAACACCATAAACATCTTCCAAGTCCAGAGGCGGTATTGCATAAAGATGGAATAAATTCAACTGCTGCATCTTTTCCTCCAGTCAGAATACCACTGATTAAAGCTGAACTAAAATCATTTGAAGCCTTTGGGTCTAAATTTTTAGCTCTAACTTCCGAAACTTTAAAATCTTTTATTGCTAAATCAAAGTTTCCTATTTCAAAATTCGCTGAGGCGCGACTAAAATAGGCCTCTTTATTATTAGGATCCTTTTCAATAGAATTTGTTAATGCCAAAATAGCTTCATGATACAAACCGACTTCTAAAAGAGATTCTCCTTGCTGTTGGTAAATTTTAGAGTTTAACAATTTATCTTTCGAATTACCAGTTTCAGCAAAAAGAACTAATTCGTTAATTTTTTCAAGTGAACCTTCAAAATCACCATGCAAAAGACAATATAAGCCTTCATTATAGCTTAGAGCAAGATTGGAAGCACTTTTATGAGGACAAGAAGATAAGATGTTATTGTAAAGTGGAATGATTTCCGCTGATAATTTCGTTAAAACGGCTGAAGCATCGTCCATTTCCTTTTTAATTTCAGAAACTTCCTTTTCTAATTTATTTGCTTCAGAAGGATGGGTATAAACTTTTGTCTTAAACCATTTTATGTAATGGTTTGCTTTCTCTTCCAATTTATTTCTTACGTTGTTGATTCCTTGTAAATATTCGGAAAGCATGGAACAGTCATGCGGCCAAGTATAGTTAACATTTGCACATATTTCACCAGTAAAATAAGGACCTACGCGTTTAGCTTCTTCCAATCTTTGTATATATGTATGCCACAAAATATTTTGGGGAAGATCGGGATCTCTACAACTATAGTGTCTACAAGAATAAGTAAAACAACAATTGCAATTGCAATGGAGAAAACAAGTACATCCGGGAATTCCATTGTAATTAATAATTTTATCACTTGAGTTTTCAGCATGCAGAGATATTAAAAATACAAAGATATTAATGCACAATATTAAAATTAAATTTCTCAAGAAGGATAAATTACTCATTATTTTTGACCGTAATTTTTAAAACTTTAGAAAATGTGGCGTTTTACGATAAACCATTTAGTTTAAATGCTTTCAATAATTTATCCTATATAGCACTTAAAGACAAGAAATTAAAAAGACCCTTTTAAAAACATGAAAAGATTTTCAGAGATTTCTCTAAGCCATCCACATTTTTTGTGTTTAGGCTTTTTTTGTCTCAGCTTCATGAGTTTAGAGTAAGTTTATATAATCACGTTTTTTATATATAGTAAGATTCCATGTGAGCTGAATGCAACAACTGCAGTGAGTGTGAGGGCCACTGGTGGGCCAGTACACGTCGTAATTTCCCATGATTTCTCATAACAAATCAATATACACGAATTCGTTTCATCATTAATATTCTCTCGTTGCGTTATGGGGTATAATGTGGCGTTATGAAAACGAATAGGACTTAAAATCCCTTGGGCGTAAGCCCGTGAAGGTTCGAGTCCTTTCCCGAGCATTTAGGGGCTTTGCCCCCTAAAAACCCCCACCAAAGGGCCGCAAGGCCCTCTGGACACCCATTTCAAATTTATTTATTATGTGTAGCCATTTTAATTATCTTTTTTTCTTTTTGCTACTTTGTCTTCCGCTTTTTGGGGAAAACTATTCTTTTTCACACCTTCTAAAGACATGTGATACCGAGCAAATAGATGCTTTAAATGAGACAAAAAATTTCCTTGATTTAAGTTCAGAGACTCTATTTTATCCATTGGAAGGGGGGTTGACTCGAGCCAAACTTTATTCTTTTGAAAAAGAAGGTAAAAAATACGTCCTTCGATTCTTAGCTTTAGGGCCAAATCAGCCAAAAAAAATGCGACAAAATGAAATCCATGCTTTAAAAATCAGCGGTAGTCTTGGAATTGCTCCTTCTTGTATTTTTTCAGATCAACACGCTGTTTTAATGGTTATGCCATTTATTGAAGGAAAACCTTTTCATAAACCGAATGATTTTCAGTTAATGCAGTTAGGCCAAATGCTGAGTTTACTCCACAGCTTTTCTGGTTTTTATCCAACAAAGTATACATTTCAACAAAGATTAGAGCGTCATTACCAAAAAGGAGTCAAGGCTGGAATTGCTTACCCTACTGGCTTTGACCAGGAGGTCAGCGCGATTCTTAACCAAGTTTGTTCTCGACCCTTAGTGGCTTCTCATGGAGATTTAAATCCTTCTAACATTTTAGTTGGCTCTAAAAACATCAGCATTATCGATTGGACAAATGCAACTTGGGATGATCCATTCGTCAATCTGAGTTGTATTTGCTTACTATCTAATTTATCGCCTGAACAAGAACGCATTTTTTTAAATGCTTATCTTGGAAGAAAACCATCAGATGCTGAATATAAAACACTGCAAGAAGAAAAAGCGAAAGTCTGTTTACTAACTGCTGCAATTTGGTTACGTTTTTCTGAAACGTTAGATGACCGAAGCAACCCTCTTGAACAGCGTGTCGAAGCCTTAGATCAAGAACTCAATTCACCTTCTCTTAAGTCAGCTCAAGACTACTTGCGAGAGGGAATCGTCGTGGATTTGAAAACGGCTCCTAAATCGGAGATTAAATCTTTTGCCTTAAGTTTCTATAAAGCTTATCTCAAAGCACAAGTAAACAACCATTTTTTAAAAGCAGGATCTTTCATAAGCTCATCATAAGTCTACATTGGCTTATCTTTGTTGTGTTTCATAATACTTACCTTTCAATACGTACTGGTCGATATAGGGAGAAAAGTGTCTTTTAAAATGTTCCAATCCTTTCACCATGCAAATTTCTCCATCATTTCTTTGAGACATAATTCTATTCTTTCGTCTTTATCTTCTTTCAAACTACAATATAAGGAAAGTGGATCTACAAACCTATTTTTCGCAAAAAGTTCCGGAGCATAATTCCAAATTTCAATCTCTGCAGTCGCATCATCTGAAGTAGGAACTTCTTCAACTTCTGACTGTTTGAATAATTTCCACCTGCTTCCTGAAATAGCAAAGACAGGAAGAGGAGGAGGGGATAATTGAGAAAAATGTGACAGTGCTGTTAATCCTGCAAATATTTTAACAGGATGCTTCTTAACCCAAGTTATTTTTTTTATAGGGTTTTGCAAAAATGGTTTCACCTCTGTCCAAAGGGTTGATTTATCTGTAAAAGTCCAAAACCTCTCTTTTCCTTCTCGACGAAATTCTCCTATATCAAGAGCTTGTAGCTCATTGAGTGCACGGGTCATTGTCATTAGAGTGTATCCCAACTTTTTAGCAAGTGTTGAGGGAGTTAATCTCTCATTTACATTATGTAGAAGGGCATAAATGACAACGACTTGTGTGCTTGGACTCAATCCACGGTCATTCTTAGTGGGAGTTTGTCGAAAATGTTCCCGCAAATCTATTCCGCATTGCGGCAAATACATTTGATTTCCCGGGATGATAAAAGGGATGTGATGCTCAATCAAACGTTTACGGTTATAAGAAGAAAGAGCGGTTTGTGCAAAAATGATAAATCCTTTCCAATTTTTTCGAATCTGTTCTTGGTGTGTTCGAATTGTTCCTGGAGTAATCTCCGTGTCTTCGTGTGCTATCATTAAAAGACAAGTTTGATTGAAAAGTGTTGTTTCATAGAAATCATAAGTATCAGTTAAGAAAAATGGCAGTCCACTGTGACGTTTCCATTTGTGAGTTTCAATACCTACCTTAAGCGTTTCATGCAGATAGGTTTTTAAGTTTTGAAGTAAAGGATTCATGGCTCCTCAATAACATATATTTTGCACGATAACATAGCATGTGTTATTGTGCAATATTAAGTTACCTTATCCAGCTGCAACCTTCTTCTTACAATCTAAGTTTCACATACATTCGATAAAATCTCAAAGTCACTCCCCTATCCATACTGTGGGCCACTTGTGGGTCAGTATACGCCGTGATTCCCCATGATTTCTCATAACAAATCAATATACACGAATTTTTACTGATTATTTTTTTAGTTGATTTTCAGTGTTTTATTATTTAATATGTTAATCTTGATGATTTTATAATTATATAGATTTATATGTTTAAAAAATTATGCGTGTTAGCATGTTTTGTGTCATCTACTTGTTTTTCTAGTTTTCTATCTACTGTAGAAACAGAATTAGAACCTTTCCTCAAGCACAAATGGAACTATTTGAGTTTTTGTCGAGTAAATAATCAGAGGGAACTTTTTAAACAAGGATTTCAAGAGGGTGTTGAGAAAGGCGCTTCCCATATGTTCGCCTTAAAACGCTATGGGTGGTCTGGGCAAGATGTGCCGTTTCATCTCGAGTTTATTTTTGCTGATGATAACCCGCAAAATGCAGTAAATAGGTTTTTTAAAGAGGGGTGGTTCACTCATGAAATTTATGCCCTTGATCTAGATTTGGAGTCACAATTAGGAGAAAACTGTGCTTGGCATACAGAAATCCCATCCGCTGATTTTCCTCCACAAATCAATGATATCATAAAAGTACAAGTGATGTTCAATCGCGTTGTCTACATAGTGGAGATCTCACTTGATGCTGATGTTTATGTTTTGATGAAAATGATAGAGGAGAAAATAGGAATTAAACCTGCAAATCAATGTATTACTTTTATGATTGAATTTGGCGGAAAATTCTTGCATAGAGGAATATTAAGAGAAAATGCTGTTTCGCATGGTCTCAGGCTTGAAGTAAAAGAAGTACCCGAAGATTACTTTGAAGACAAGGACTGAGCTGAGATAGCTGCTCTTGATGGGAAACTAGAAGATTTTTAATTTTATTGAACTGTCCCTGAAAGTTGGATTGAAAAGCAACCAAATGCTCTATTAAAATTAACCATTTCATCTTCCATCAACCCTAAATTAAATAATTATTAGATATTATATTCTATTTTTAAATTAATATAAAACAGAATTATTAATTTTATTTGTATTAGTTGTGGAGTAAGAGTAAGACTAAAATCTGATTTTAGTATCACTTAAGGATGGTTAATCAACAGAGAAAACTGAATGGATAGCGTTTTCAAGCTTAGGTATAAGATCAGGCAAAGCTATCTGAATAGTGCTCCAAACGATAGCATGATCAACATCAAAATAAGCATGTATTAACTGATTTCTCATGCCAATAATTGCCTTCCAAGGAATTTCTGGGAATTGCGATCTTGTTTGAGTGGATATCGCAGAAGCTGCTTCACCTAATACTTCAAATTCACGCATAATTGCAGAGGCAAGAAAACGATCAGAATCAAGGTCTTAGCGCGCCTTTCCCTCAGAGAATTTAGAAATGGCTTTGGCACAGTCCAGCATATGATTAAGACGTGCTAAGTCGCGGTTAACCATAGATTTTCTGAGACCTTGAGATAACGTCATCGCGGAAATAACGACTGATCCCACTCGCAGTTTTTAGGTCTGCATGTCGACCAATAATGTCACTCAATTCATCTTCCATTTTGACAACGTCAAATAATGTAGGAATATGTTCTGATTGGAACTCAACTAAGAAATCGACATCACTTTTTGCGTTAAATTGATCTGTTAAAACAGATCCAAAAAGTGCCATCGAGGCAATATGGTTCTTTTGACAAAAATGTGCAATTTTTTCTTGCGGAATAAATATTTTTGGCTTGACCATCATGCCTTTATTTGGTTTCGTGGGTTTTATTCTTGTCACTTTATATTCATTTTAATCATAATGAAATATTTATTCAATCTGTACGAAAGTCTCGAAAAAAACTGACGCACAGGAACTATTTTCACATGAAAAAGTTGGTTTGTAATATTTTGGCTTTTAGCCTATGTGTGAGCGCTCTTTTGAGCGGAACAATAGTTGAGGACAGCATGAAAAAAGAAAAGATCATTAATGAGTACTTTCATGGATTGGAAGCGGCATCCTATGAAAAGGTGATCCGCTTATTTGCAAAAGATGCCATCGTTTACTCTCCTCTTTATGGCAAAATCGAAGCACAAAAATTCTATAAGGATCTTTTTGCTGACACAAATGATTCAAAAATCACCCTAAAAAATGTCTTCATTAATCCGCAGAATCCGAATGTTGCCGCAGCGCACTTTTTTTACGATTGGACTTTAAAAGATGGCTCTAAGGCGCCTTTTGAATGTGTCGATGTCTTCACATTTGATGACAAAAGTGATCTCATCAAAACCTTGACCATCATCTACGATACTGCCAAAACACGAAAAGCTTTCGATCAAACACAAAATCTTAAAACAAAATAACTGAAGTCAGCTTACAAATTATATACACAAATCATTGTGTTTGATTATACTCAATGCGCCAAACCGTAAGAAGATGTGTCTTTGACATAGTTATCTTCTTTCTTAAAGGGGCTAGGTCTTTGACTTGAGCCCCTTTATTATTTTCAGACTTGATTGGAATTGATCAGGTGCAATTTTTGTTCTCTGCTCATCTTCTTGATTGCGATTTCGCGTTTGGTGGCTTCGGATCGGTTCGAATGCACTTCTTGAAACACGATCTTTTTAGGAGTTTCTAATCGAAAAAATTTGGCTCCAGAACGTCCCTTGGAGTGGTTTGCAAAACGTTTGTCCAGATCATTAGTAATTCCCGTATAGAGTTTATTAGATGTGGTCTGAATGATATAAACCACCCACTGTTTCTCGATTATGTATCTTTGAATCATCTTGTTTTTATGAAAATTATTAATGTCGCGAAGCGTTTAGAGTCCCAAGAGTCTTTGACTCTTACATCCATCAAGTAACAATTGTTAATCATCAGGCCAAAGACCTGGAATTTGAAAGCCTAGGGCATCGCCCTAGGTGGATTGTAGAATAGATTTGCAGGCTGAAGGCCTGCCATATGATATCGCAGGCCTTCAGCCTGCAATCTTTCTTACAACATACCTAGGGCGATGCCCTAGGCTCTCAAATTCCAGGCCTTTGGCCTGAGAAAAACATTACGGTTACTTAGGAGATTGATGCAACGATGCCAGTCATTACTTGGAATCTTTTGTAAATGCTTCGAGCTGCTGCTTGCGCACGACAAGCCTGTCATCGGAATCTATGATTTTCTTTGCTTGAGATAAGTAAGAGTTACTTTCCGTTGGATTATCCGTTTTCAAAAGTTTTGCTAGGCGAAGGTAAGCTCCGGAAATCCAAACGTTAGTTAGAAATGAATCCACTTGAGATGACTTTTCCTGAATTTTTTTCACTCCTTCCAAAATCATCTTTTTTCCTTCTGCCTTTTTTCCATTTCTATACATTGCATCTCCTAAATGCGCCATCCAGTCTCCTTTCTCCGTGGAATCAATCGGATAGATTTTAACTGCCTCTTCGAACTCGCGTTCTGCAACTGGATAATCATTAAGTAAGATCGCTGACGTTCCATTTAAGAATAGAACAAGGTGTCGTCTATCTGACAAATTATGTAGTTTAGTGATCTCATATATTGTCTCGGCTTCTTTTCGTACAAAGATTGCATAAATTTTATCTTCTGTTTTGTAGAACAAATGCTTCCATGATAATAAACGTCCTGTTAATGCCCCTATCATATTGGCATAATCGTTATTCTGTTGAAAACCCACAATTGCTTGGTTGTAAATGTCAATGGCTTTTAAACTTTCTCCTTTTTCTCGTAAATCATCTGCTCGTTTTGTTAATTCCACAGGATTAGCGGAGAGTGGTAAAGCAGCTGTTGTGGCAAGCGCCATGGTAACTCCAAATAAAATGCGTGACAATTTTATGAACATAACTTCCTAATAGTTTTCCTCCTATTATTTTGCCTCTCGAGAATCTTGGCAAGCATTAAAAAATTTTCATAGAAAATAACGTTCAATGTCGGCATACGGATTGAAAACAGGATACGTGCAATGAAATGCTTGAACTGGACGATAATTTTCATTTTGATGAACAGTTCTGCTTTTGGAATGGTGGCTGGAGGCCGTCCTAACGCCATCTCAGGCGGTCATAATGCCTTTGCCGGAGTTGTCAACCCTGCAAACGCGGTGTGGATCGATGACCGTTTCGATCTTGGACTGTTTGTCGTCCATCAACGATCCTCTTTCAACAATGAAAACGACAATCCTCTTTTCCCACCTGGAAAAATCGATCTTACTTACAAGACTAATTATTTAACTACAGCGGATGCTGCGATTCATAAACGATTCAAAGTAAAGGAAACTGAATTTTCAATAAGCCTTGCCACCTATACCACACCCAATTATGTCAGACTCCACACAAAAGATCCGTTGCCCATTTCAGGAACCACGCCGATTTTTGTAGAAGATAAAACGCAAGTCATCTCTTCAGTCTTTTCATTAAAACTTAATGAGCATCATTCCATCGGTTTTTCGTTGGACTATTTTTATCTCTCACATCGACGCAATGGCTTTCAACATGCGGACAATCCACTGCGATCTGTTTCTCCGGGCCATGTCACAAACAATGGTCTAGACCACTCCTCAGGGCTAGGATTAAGCTTGGGATGGCGATGGAACATCAGCAAGTCTCTCCATTTTGGATTAGCTTTTATAAAAAAAAGCTATGTTGGCCAGTACAGAAAATATCGCGGCTATGAGCCTCATCATGCAAAAAATTACATCCCTGAAACAATTGGAGCCGGATTCACTTATCTGTTTACTGAAAAGCTAGCAGGACGGCTAGAAGTGCTTTGGACGGATTTTGGAAATCTGCCAACATCTAACAACACAATTTTGCCGAACGGACAATTAAACAGGAACAAACGCGGCTCCAATCGTTCTCCAAGTGTCGGATTGCAAGATGCAACGTTTATTAATTTAGGACTCGGCTATAAATTCAATAAGGCCTTTTCACTTGGTGCTGGATGGTCTCACAGGATAAAGTTGCGAAGACATTCTCCTTATATTATTTCGCGCAGTTATATGCGTCAGACGATCTATGACCTTGTCACTTTGGGAGCAAATTTCAACTACCATCATCACGATTTTTTCATCACCTTGTCGCATGGGTTTGAAAATCGCCAGTCCGGACGCATGCCCCCAGAACTTGCTGGAGGCAAGTTTCGCTCCACAAAAAATTACGATTCCCTATCAATCGCCTGGGGATATCTCTATTAATCAATATACATAAATTCATTTCATCATTTACTATTTTTGAATAAATTTTGACCAAATGAGGGATTATGCGTTACTACATTCCTGACATCAAGTTGGCAAGTGAACTGCCACAACAAAAAAAGTTTCAAGAAAAGCTCGGAGGCATCCCCTGGGGCCTGTCTGAAAAGGAGTGGCCAAAGTGTAAAGAGTGCCATAAATCGCAATCGCTGCTCGCACAATTTTTGCATCATCCGGAAAGAATGGATTTAGGAAAAGAAGGGCGAGTGCTCAATATTTTTATGTGCAACCAGAATGTAGGAGGATGTTCCAGTTGGGATGCAGAATCGGGTGCAAATGCCTGTTTTGTTACAGAATCCGAAGAGATGCAAAAAGGGTTAAGCACGATTCCTGCTGATAATCCTCCGATAGAAAAAGAAGCACGCATTACTAAATGGAAAGAGAAAGAGGATAAGATTTCTGAAAAAGACGCAAAAGCATTTTATAACGATAAATATTACGATCTTGAGGAAGAAAAAATCTCAAAAGTCTCGTCCATAACTAGGCTAGGAGGCGTTCCGTCATGGATTCAAACGCCTGCTGATGCTCCTGCAAGAGCCATATTTATTGGCCAATTGTCAACGCATTACAATTTTTTCAAGGCTCCAAAAGAGATCAACAAAATCCCCGAACCACAACCACCAGAGATCCCTCAAAAAACAAAAAAAAGATCCATTGTCAGAAAATTGTTCAGTTTCTTTCGTCGCTCTAAAAAATCAAAAACCGCCCCTACACCTATGCCTGCATATGATCCTAATGCCATTTATGAGCATAAGAAGGTCGTCGATGGCTGCACACACTATACTGAGGGACCGAATTTTGGAGATTGTGGGATGGGCTATATTTTCATTAAAAAATCCAAGGGAAAACCGAAAGGCTATTTCTTTTGGCAGTGCTCATAAAAGAATGATGAATTATGAAGTATGAATTATGAAAATCGCAATTATGCATTGCTTTAATTTGTTTGATTAAAAAACTAATCTTTTGTTATAATGTTGTTTTTAATTTTTTAAAGAACAACTATGGTTAGCTTTAATAACAGATTTCACTCAGACTTCGCAAATTTTTTAGATAATCTCCAACCTGTCTTTAAAAATAATAAAATAGATGCTGCAGCCGACCTTCTTAATCAAATACGTGACAAGCTTGCTAACGAGTTAGTTCCTCACATTCCTTTTAACCAAGATGAGCTGCCAAAGCTCAATTATCATACACAGAAAACGTTGTTGCAGCTTGCTAAGCGCGTCGACGGTCTCTGCGAACCTATTTGCAATTACGTTCTCAAAGAAGATCTTATTGGAAAAGGGAAAGATGCGTCATTTCTGAAAAGGCAAATCACCTTAGAAAAACTAGACAACGATAACATCAAACGCAGTCATATTTTGGATGTTTATTCCCTCTTTCACAAAATCATTGCTTTCCTTTTTGGTATATATCAAGACTCTATTTTTTCCTGGCGTGATCAATGGAAACTCGTAGAACAAAAAACAGAGGGTGATAAGAAGGTTTGCGTAGTTCAACGAGAAATTTTGAGCAAAAATCTTCAGAAAATTTCTGATGGGGAAACTCTCAAGCTTCACAGCATCAAAAAAGTAGGATTTAAACTGCGCGGGCATACGGTATTAATTAAAAAAATCCAAGATGATAACTATACATTATTCGATCCTGATAACGGAGAACACCGCAAGCTCTCTATGAATGATCTGTGCAATAGAATCGATGCTATATTGAAAGTAAATAAAGGCACTGACATGACCATTATCAAAGGCACTGACTTCTTACGACGCTGGAATCCTACCTAGATCCTTTACCCTTTCTTCCATGTTTTTCTGTAACATAGCGTACAGCAAGTTGAAATATTCCCTTATCTTTTGTTTTAAAGCTCTCTGCTAAACACGCATTTAAGTAAGCTGATGCATATTCAGGATCTTTAAGTTTTTCTATTAAGTGTTCTTTGTGTTTTTTAAATTTTCTCATTTTTTCTCTTTTCGATGTAGACTATCTGTAACGCCACTTACGTGGCTCTAAATGCCTTCACAATATACCTACCGTAGACTCGCTGCGCTCATCTACGGCTAACAAATGTCGTCGCTTTGCGACTATTTTATCGCTTCGCGATTTTATTTATCGAACACATTACTGACATATATTTTAAAGTGCAAAAAGAGTTTAAT
>Ga0206902_10011_pt1 | contig 53548 bp, 50 predicted proteins | sample Alteio_BWOrgHeat_44_FD_153242 | JGI IMG/M metagenome (GOLD analysis project Ga0206902, IMG submission 153242) | Enriched cells from forest soil in Barre Woods Harvard Forest LTER site, Petersham, Massachusetts, United States -... | ecosystem: Environmental > Terrestrial > Soil > Temperate forest >... | reverse complement strand
AGCTTATGTAAATACAAGCTGAATTATCGCAAAGACGCAAAGATACGCAAAGACGCAAAGATCACAAAGAAAGAAGCCAGAAGTCAGAAGTCGGAAGTCAGAAGAAACGCTTCGCGTGATTAATGTTATTTTTCTTCTGACTTCCGACTTCTGGATTCATTATTTTTCTTTTTTCTTTGTGATCTTTGTGTCTTTGTGGTGAATTATAGACTATTCGACTTGCAAAATCTGGAGTCGAAGGGATCCTGTGTTATCGCTGTAATCTTCATCATTAATCCAGAAATGAACTTTGTTCTGTTTTGCAGTAAAAGTAGGGGATGTGTAGACATGGTCTTCATGAAACTTTCCATCGCACACTGAAATTTGTATGCTATTCATTAAGGTTTCATTTTTTTGGGGTCCAGATGGAGTATTAAATTCGTAACAGGCATCTTCTTCCAGAGGTTTTCCTGCCTGCCACCATTTGCCAAGGTTCACAGTGCCTTTCACTCTGATCTGGTATTGTTTCTCTAAAGTAAGCTCTACAGCTTTTGTGGGGGTTCCATCTGAGCTGACATCGCCGCTCCAAATGACTTTCTCTGCGAAGCAGTGTGTGGAAAGACTTAATGATAGAAAGACAAAAAGTTGTTTCATGTTAACTCCTGATTCATGATGATCTATACCGAAATGATTTCAAAATTTGGTTTCTGAGCTGCGCCAAAGCCCCGGGGTTGTGTTATCAGAACTGGGTCCATATTGAATTAATATTGACCCAGTTCTGATAACTCAACCGCGGGAGCTTTCGCGCAGCTCAGAAACCAAATTTTGAAATCATTTCGGTATGATTAAACGATAGTAAAAAAAATTACAAGCGATAAAGGAGTAAACAGTATACAGTAAACAGTAGAAATTTCTAGCATTGCTTGTTTTTGTCTCAACTATTGTATCTTTTTCTACTATGTACTGTTTACCGAGGGAATTATGAAATGGATTGTGCTATTTTTTGTGCCTTTTGTGGTGAATGCGTTTGAGCCGCTGCCTGTTTCACCTGAGCCGGTTGTGGGTTATAATGAAATTACGTTTTCTGATGAGGGTAACGTAAACCGTAAAGTGTTAGTGTGGTATCCAGTGCCTTCACAAACTGTTGGGAGGGCATCTGATAGTCCGTGGGACATGTTCAAGATTGCTCCGGATGCAGCTGTAAACGAGGAAGACAGAAAAAAACCTGTTGTCATTATATCTCACGGATATACAGGAAATCCCCATCAATTATCATGGTTAGTGCGTTGGCTCGTTCATCATCAGTTTATTGTCTTGGGAATTCAGCATCGCGATCTGATTGATGGACGTGCACATGCCAACCATTGGCAGCGTGCAAGTGACGTGAAAAAAATGATCGATCTTTTTTCTGAAAGCGATTTCTCAAAGTATGCGGATTTAAATAAAATTGCTGTTGCCGGTTATTCTTTGGGTGGTACTACGGCCATGTGGGTAGCTGGTGGACTGACATTGAAGCTAGATTCTTTGATTCCAACTGCAGAGTACTCATCGCAGGACGATTATACGCGTTCTGACGAGGCTTTGCCGACGTTGAATAAAGAGATGATGCGAAAAGATTGGCGAGACCCACGTGTGAAGGCTGTTTTTGTGATGGCTCCTGCATGGGCATGGCTTTTTGATGAAGAGAGTTTACGTAAGATTTCCATTCCTACATATCTGATAGCGTCATCGTCTGATCGTGTTCTTGTCACAAGGAACAATGCAGGATTGTTTGCTCGCAACATTCCGAATGCGATTTATCAGGAGATTCCTGGAAATGTGAATCACTTTATTTTCATTGCGGCGTTGAATTCTGAGTTACAAAAATTGACGCGCTTGCCGACGCAATTAAATTTGACGTTATTTTCTGACGATGCAGGAGTCGACCGCAACTGGATTCAGTATCAGGTTGCAGAAGAAGCGGCAACCTTTTTTAAATCTGAAATCTGAAATATGAAATCTGAAAGTAAGAAAAAGTAAACAGTAAACAGTAGAATAGAAGGATCTTATGAGTACTAGATGGCGTCCGTATTTCTACTGAATACTGTTTACCTCCTTTTTTTTCAGATTTCATATTTCAGATTTCAGATTTTCTTTTATTCGCTGATGCGAATAAAATCGCCTGTGCCGTCTTTATCGAAGAGGGTAATGTTCATTTTTGCAATTTTATTTTCATCGTTCGATGAGAAAACAACTTTTGATCCTTTGTCGTCCACATAGGGCCACAGCATGGTGAAGACGTCTCCACCCCATGGATTCAGGCTGAGGCGTTGGCTTGTTTTCCCGATGACCATCACAAGGTGGCCCTCTTCTTCACGGACAACAACATTTCCATAGATTGGATTGCTGTATGTTCCTGCATAAATTGAAAGCGGTCTTGCTGCTGTTTTGGTTCCAGTTTCTTCTTTTGTCTCTTTGGTATATGTAGGAAGCAGTTTTTTTCCCCAATTTTGATTTTGTTTTCCAAAGTACATGTCGAAAAATTGTAACGCCAATGCGTACGCTAATTGAGTGTTTCTCACATTGCTCAAAATGACTATTCCCAATTTTTCTTCAGGAATGAATGCAGCGACATTGTAGACTCCCAATGTGGATCCGTCATGCCAAATAATGGCGTATGGAGAATTTTCCATGTGAACCCATCCTAGAGCATAGTAGAGGGATAATCCACGCATTTCACCGACATAGATCATTGGTTTTGTTAGGAGCTGCATGTTGGTGCTGGAAAAGAGCTGCTTTCCATTAAATTTTCCGGAGTTGGCTTGCAGTATCATCCAGTTGGCCATATCTGCCGCTGTCGAATTAATGCCTCCGGCTGGTCCTAAAACATAGTTCCAATTGCGATAAGGGAAATCCTCTTCTAGAGTTATTGTCGAGCCATCATCCAGTCTCATGAGCCACTCTGCACGGTTGTCTGCAGCAAGAAATTCTCTGAGCGATGCGTTGCTATTCGTCATTTTTAATGGAGTAAAGATTTCTTCTTCGAGTAGAGCAGCAAAGGTCATTCCTGCTTTCTTTTCCAGAATGTGAGCAGCAACAAGGAAGAAAATATTTTGGTATCCAAATTTGGAACGAAAGCTGGAAACGGGTTGTAGAAAGTGCATGTGTTGAAACATTTCTTTTTGAGAGTATCCTAAGAAAGCCTGAGTGTCTCCGGCATAGGATGGCAGGCCACTGCGTTGTGCAAGTAGATCAATCATCTCGAATTCTGTCGATGCAAATGGATCATGCAAACGAAATGTCGGCATATGATTGACAACTTTGTCATCCCATTTGAACCAGTTGAGTTCAATGCCTTTTGTCACGAGTGTTGCGGTAAATGCTTTGGTTAAGGAACCGATCTGAAATAGCGTTTTTTCATTTACGGGTCTGGTGTCTTTTAAACCTCTTTTTCCGTAGCCTTTAGAAAGTAAAACTTCATCTCCTTTCACGATGGAAATAGCCATTCCAGGCACTTGCCAGAGGTCTCTTTGCGTTTCTGCGTAGGTATCAAACTCTTGAATGATTTTATCTAATTTATCGTCTGCAAATGAATGTGAAAAAAGCAGCAGACAGAGAAGAAGCGCGATTTTTTTCATGGATTACCTTAGGAAGAGCATTATAAAAATATTTTTACATTTTTTTGCACCATACTAAAGGTGTTTTTTTTCAAAAAGAAAAAAAACAGAAGCCAGAATAAAATTATGAATTATGAAGTATGAATTATGAAAAATGGAAACTGTTATTCTTTGCAAAAACTTAGACTAAGTGATGCTTTGACAGGAAAAATCTGAATTTAATTCATAATTCACGTGTTGTGCAAGTTTTTTATTGTGTCGCCAGTTCCTGGCTCAATGTATTAGCACACCTACCGTGGACTCGTTCGCTACGCTCACTCATCCACGGCTAGCATATGTCGTCGCTTCGCGACTATTTATCGCTTCGCGATTTTTCTAGTAGACTGTATACAGTATACAGTAGTCAGTAGAAAAAGACTTTGCTGAGTTCTTCTACTGTCTACTGTTTACTGTATGCTGTCTACTTTTTGAAAAACCACGAAGTGGTAAATAGTCGCGAAGCGGTTTCAGCGCTGGAATATTATTCACTATCTCAAAAGCATGCAGGGGTTTTAAAAAAGCTTTATCTGAATCGCGAAGCGATAAATAGTTGCGCAGCAACCACATAGGCTAGCCGTAGATGACGAGCGAAGCGAGGAGTCTACGGTATGATAGGAAAAACATATCGAGCCACGTAAGTGGCGTTACAGATTTGTGCAACAACGCCAATCTGAAAGTAAGAGAAAGTAAACAGTAAACGCTAAACAGTAAACAGTAGAATAGCAAAGACATTGGGGTCACATTGGGGTCAGGCCTGGCATTCGGCCATTTGGATATTTCATCCAAAAAATCTCTTATTAATAACCAAATGGCCGAATGCCAGGCCTGACCCCAATGTGACCCCAATGCCATTGGTATTTCTACTGAATACTGCTTATCGTTTACTGTTTACCTCTTTTTTTTCAGATTTCATATTTCAGATTTCAGATTTTTTTTCTGACTTCTGACTTCTTTGTTTAATTAAATTTCAGCAGGATGCGCTTCTTTAAACACCCAGGCTGCTGCTGCTCCACCTAATAAATTGGCCACAAAATAGATCCAAATATTTGACCAATATGTCACCTTCATAATGAGCAACCCAAGCCCAACAGCAGGATTAAACGCTCCTCCAGAAATATCTCCCACAGCATAGGCTCCGGCAAGAACTGTAAATCCAATAGCCCAACCATAATAAGAATTTCCCGCTGTAGCTCTTGAGGTCGCAACATTTAACACGACATAACATAATGCAAAAGTAAAAAGAAACTCTGCAATAAACGCTTTAACCACATCGAGATCGAGCGTGACGGGTGATGGGGCGCCTTTGAAAAAAATTGTCAAATAGGCTGCAAATATGGCTGCAGCGAGTTGCACAATCCAGTAAATCCATAAATCTTCACGAACCATTCTTCCACGCAAATACACGGCTAAAGACACCGCTGGGTTGTAGTGAGAACCTGAAATATGGCCTCCAGCATACACCAAAACAGCCAAAACAGATCCTATCGCCAACGGCGCTAACAGTCCTGAACCTGCTGGAGCAAGCGTTGTCATCCCAATTGTAAATATCAGAAAAAATGTTCCGATAAATTCATAAACGTACTTCATATATTCTCCTTAGTTGTGTTTTAAAATGTGTAACCAACATCGAGTGTTGCTGCCCAGGAACGCCACGTTGCGTGTTTGACTTTATCCACTTCAGTGCTGCTTAAACCGACAGCAGCAAAACTGCCTGCAAACGGTCTTTCACGCCCATTCACAGCACGAAAAGTTTGATACTTGAGACCGAAACCAACATTCCAGCAATACCAGAAGTTCCATCTTGCGTCTAAATAAACGACCTGACCGTGCGCATCATTCGAATGGCGTTTGTCAGAAAATGCCACGCCAGGCACATCTGGACCATGCAGGCGCCACGTGGCATGCCAATCCGCCCAATGGTATTCATAGCCGCCGCTAATGCCCAGATTGCATGGGCAGATGTGAAACTTCGTATTGATGCCGACCCATGGGCCTTGCCAACGATTTCTGTATCGCAGATGATTCAAAATCGGATCGGGAAGATCGCCTGTTTCTGCGTGATGGATTTTTATTTTTTGGCTATTGTAAGACCATCCTGCAACCGGTCCTATGCGCAGGTTCCAGCAGATGGGAAAAAGATATCCAAAGCCGATGATGAGATCTTTGACTTGGCCATGATGAACATGAGCGCGTGAGATAGTAGCAGTCCCGGCTTCTTCATAGTTTCCACTGTTTGCCCAACCGCAATCGCCTTCGAGATGAAATTGCCAATTGTTAAAGAGCCACTTTCCTTTCAAACCCACTTGGTAGATCGAAATATCTTTAATATGGAGATCATCCGCAAATTGAAATGTATCAGGAGGATCAAATACGTGAATCAAACAGGAAAGATCGTCTCGACGGTAACCGTTAGTGATGTCCAAATCCATCCCTATGCATATTGGCAGCTGAGCTTGGATATTCAAAAATGGAGCGAGTAAAAGAAAAGAGAAAAGGAGAATTTTTTTTAACTGCATAATTTTTTCCTAATGATTAAAACATTCGCTTATAACCATTAGAAAAATTTAAGTAAACAGTATACAGGTGAAGTATGAAATCTGAAATCTGAAATCTGAAAGCAAATTAAGGTTTGCAGAAAGAAACCTTTTGCTGTTTTTCAGAATTCATAATGGTGTTGTTGCACAAATAAAATTTGCACTAATGTCAGTTTAAGAATTGCAGCTAAGCCCGTAGGGCGTCTGCCTTTAGCCCACAGTGACCGAAGGGAACTGTGGGTATGCTAAGTTAAACATTTGAGCCCTTTAGGGCGACTGATTTTCGTGTTTTCAGTTGCCCTACGGGCTCAAATGCTTTTATTAACCTACCCACAGTTCCCTTCGGTTACTGTGGGCTAAAATCAGACGCCCTACGGGCTTAGCTACATTTATTTGTGCAACAACACCATTCATAATTCAGATTTCATACTTCCTTAAAGTGTCCCGACCAAGATGCCAAAAGAACAGAACGAGTTGGACAACACATTGAAGCGCTCCTTATAAAGAAATCGTGCCCACAAACTGCACAAAACAATGACGCATACGGCAAAGCAAGGAAACAAAATCCCTTTCTCCAAAGGGAGCGCAAATTTTGTTGCCAATAGTAAAAAATAGGTTGAAGCACCATTGGCAAGCCCTCCGAAGGATCCATACACAAGCTCTTGTTTTTGAACGGGTGTTTTCTGATTAATCAGAAGAATTAGCTGTAATAAAAAGGCACTGCCAAAAAATCCGATCATGAACCAAAGATCATCGCTTTCCGTCACACGCGTAAAAATTAATGGATGCATAGGAATGTCTGAAGCATACAGCAAACAGCGCCACTGCATGAGAGTCAATGCACTCATCTGCACCAGAAAACATCCAAGAGCATAGAACAGCCATTTTTTATTAATTGAAAATTGTTGCTGCACATTTTGATTTCCTCGCGCAGCAAATAGCAAACCCACAATCACTAGAACAAGGCCAAAAAGTTGGGCCATCGAAAAGGAACAGCCAAATGCAGGACCAAAAACAAGAAACAGAATTAAACCTGGAAATACGGAGCTTGCATTTTGGAAGGCAAAGGTAGGACTCGCAGGTCCACTTTTCAAGGCAAGCGACATCAAAAGCATGAGTGTTACGTTGGAAATTCCTACAGCCATGCCGATCAATGCCATGGCAGAATTCCATGCTGTCCCCCAAACGTCGTACAAAAGGGCTGCAGAAATGAGAAAGGAAAACAAATATTGGCTAACCATAAAGCCATTAACTCCGCCCTTGCCAATCGAGTTTTTGTGAAAAAACAGATTGGACATCGTGGCGCATCCGGCAGCAGACATGGAAAATAGGATTGCTTTCATAGGGATCCATTATAATAAAAAATTGAATAAATGAGAAGGAAAAACGGTAAACAGTAAACAGTAAACGGTAAACAGTAGAGGAAGACAAATCTTCTTCCATCTAAAAATTTTCTTTAATTCAAGTTGAAGAAAGGAAAGTGAATAAGCTTTTTTTGAGAGATAATGCTTCCTTTTCTACTGTTTACTGTTTACTGTATACTGTTTACTTTCCCTCTCTTTCCTTTGCTGAAAAAAGCACATTCCTTTATGTTATTAGGAGATCAATTTTTTTAAACCTTCCCGGTATGCATATGAGTATAACTAATCCCGTTAATGTCGCTTCAGAAGAACAAGAGCATCATGAGCAGCACCTGGATAAAGATAGCCGAGAACTCATCGACAAGCTCACAAAAGAAGTTGAGGCGCTGACAGATTCAGAAGCAAAACTAAATCATGTCATCACTTTCATGGAGTCCTCTCTGGCACAATCTGGGACCCCACACTTTCGCTGTTTCTGGCAAGCGCGTACTCTCTGCCTACAGCTTTTCAAAGATCACATTTCTCCAACCGCACGCACAGCACTTTGGCAAAAATATAGCGAATTGTCAAAAGAGGCTCGACGTTTAAAATCTTTACTCGATGAACAAAGTGCTTTTGCTGTAGAGCAAATTGAAATTGCGATCAAAGGCTTAGAAAACGAAATCGCTGCGTTTGCAGAAAAAAAACAAACACTTGGCGCAAATTCAAAATTAATCGAAGAGATGAAACCAACCATACTAAACTCACACTCATCTCTCTATGCCTCGACTCAACATGAGTTAGATCACCTCAATAGTTATGCAACACGCATTAATGGCTTACGCAAAGAACTGATCAAAACAGAGATGCGTGTCCGTAAAAAAAATGGATTCTTTCAGCGCCTTTCTGCGGCTGGTGATCTTGTTTTCCCTCGCCGTAAAGAGCTTATTAAGGTGATTAGCGAAACCTTCACTCAAGATATTGACGCTTTTATCGGACATCATTTTTCTCAGAATGAAAATCATGATTCACTGTTTGCTTTGCGTGAAGAAATCAAAACACTGCAAAATTTTGCAAAAATTTTAACATTAAACACTCAAGCTTTTACCCACACGAGAATGCGTTTAAGTGAATGTTGGGACAAACTGAAATTAATAGACAAAGAACGCAAAAAAGTGCGCGCTGAAAAAAGAAATGTGTTCAAACAAAATGCAGACATCGTAGTGAAACAAATCGAGGAGATTTTACTTGGATTCCAATCAGGCCAAAGAACTCCAGAAGAAGCACAAAGCAATTTCGATGGAGTCATCAATGCCATGAGAAATATGGAACTAGGTCGAGATGAAATTAAGGAATTGCGTGAAAAAATTGCAGAAGCGCGTAAGCCAATCTACGAAAAACTTCAACTAGCAGAAAATGAAAGATTAGAAAAAGATCGCTCACGCACCATCCAAAAGCAACAAAAACATCTTGAACTCCAACAAGAAGTTCATCAGCTTTTGAAAAATGTCGATCATAAAGATGTGGATTCACTCACATCTGAAAGAGATGCGCTTGTGACAAAAATCCAGGCCTCTTCTTTTGATAAAAAAGCAAAAAACGAGCTTGAGCTTATGCTTAAACCTCTTCGTGATCTCATTGTAGAGAAGAAAGAACAGGCCCTCATGACGCTGTCAGATGATGATCGTCAAGCACTGCAACAACTAAAATTGGTCCTTCAAAATCGTAAAGAACGCAAACAGCAAATCAAAGAACAGCTGGAAATTAATCGAAAAGCGAGCGGTGCCTCAGGATTAAGTTTCTACGATGCTATTCAGCTCAAAGAACAGATTAACCTCGATAAAGAACGCCTAGACCAACTCGAACAAGGCATCATCGAAGTCACTGAAAAAATCAAAGAACACGAACAAAAAGTCCTCAGCAAACAGTAAATCTGAAATCTGAAATATGAAAGCTGAAAGCAGCAAACGCTTCGCGATAAAAAATGCTAATATATTTTCAGATTTCAGATTTCAGATTTCAGATTTTGTGTCTTTATGGTGAAATGGAAAATAAGTGCCTTTGATCTCGATCATACCCTTCTTCATGCCAATTGCAGCTTTAAATTCGGCGTCTTTTTATACAAAAAAAAAGCGATCTCATTTTTCAAAATGTTCTATCTTGCTCACCTTTATTTTTTACATAAGATCGGCCTTTCTTCGCTCTACTCCATGCAACAGCGAATTTTTAATTCCCTCTTTTTGAATGCTTCGTCTGATGTTTTCTTAAAATTAACTCAAGAATTTGTAGAAAAACAGTTAAGTTATATGCGCAATGAACCTGTTCTCAATATACTGGAAACAGCAAAACAGCAGGGACACTACACCATGATTCTCTCCAGTTCTCCCCATTTTCTTGTGCAGTCAATTGCAGAAAAATTACAGGTCGATGCTTGGGAAGCGACACACTATAATTCCAATTCACACAACTGCTTCAGCCACATTTCTTATTTTCTATTTTCTGATGATAAAGCAGCTGCACTCACTTTAACTGCTCAACAATTGCATGTGGAAAAAAATAATATCTTTGCTTACTCTGACAGCTATTTGGATCTCACTTTTCTTCAATCTGCCGGAAACCCAGTTGCTGTCAACCCAGACCGAAAACTGCGCAAACACTGTAAACAACACCAATGGCGAGTTCTTTAAAGGCTTATGTAAATACACTCTAAAAAAAACGCAAAGACGCTAAGACGCAAAGGCGCAAAGAAAAAACAAACAAGAAAAACAGGATCTAACAGGATCAGGCAGGATAAAAATAAAAAAAATAATCTTGTCTATCCTGCCGATCTTGTTTGTTTTGTCTTTTTTATCTTGTTAGATCCTGCTTATCCTGTTTTTTCTTTTGTCTTTGTGGTCTTTGTGTCTTTGTGGTGAAATGGAATTTATGAAAAAGAAAATTGGAATCTACGGCGGGACCTTCGACCCCATTCATTTTGGTCACATCAACTTAGCCCTGGAACTTATAGAAAAGAAAAAAGTTGATGAAGTGTGGTTCTGTCCCGTCTGGATTAATCCACACAAAACCCACGATCAACCCACCAGCTTTGAACACCGTAAAAATATGCTACAACTGGCTCTCAAAGACGTTCCCCTCTGTTCCATCATCTATACCGAAGAAAAACGAAATGGTCCGTCCTATACGCTTGAAACAATTAACGATATTTTGAAAACGGCATCTCCTGACCAACAGTTTTCTATTCTTCTAGGTGATGATGCTATCCCTAGTTTTTCTAAATGGCACAAACCAGAGGAAATTATTAAACTCACTAAGCTTTGCATCGGTTCCAGAACAAATAATCTCACCATCCTCAATGAACTCACAGGGCATCCTGAGCTCTGCATTGCCATCAAAGAAGGGTGCACTCCTACGCGCATCATGGAGATCTCCAGCACAGACATTCGTCACCGCATTGCCAAAGGGCTGTATTGCGGCCATCTTCTCCCTGAAAAAGTGTTGGACTACATATATAAAAATCATTTATACTAGTCCCTTTGTTTTTCGTAATAAAAATTTTTAGGGATTGATGAAAGCCACTTCTAATAAGACATTAAACGCCATAGCACAAACGATTTACGACAAAAAAGGATTTAATATCCTTGCCTTGGATGTTCGCGGCATCTCCTCGCTTTCCGACTTTGTCATTATTGCTGAAGGAAATATCGACAGGCATCTTAAAGCATTATCCGTTGCAATCGAAGATAAGCTTTCAGAACTGAATGAACAACCGGTCTACACGGAAGGGATTCAAAATGGTGACTGGGTAATTTTAGATTATGGTGATATTGTCATTCATCTTTTTCAATCCGAATATCGTGAAAAATATGGACTCGAACAGCTGTGGAAAAAAGCTAATATCATCGATGTAGAAATAAAAACCACAAAAGAAGGTAAACAGTAAACAGTACACAGTAAACAGTAGCGTAATTTACTCGATTGCTAAAGCCTAACCATTTTTCTACTGTTTACTGTTTACCGTATACTGTTTACTTAGAAATTAAGGTTATGCAGAAAAAACGTATTGTTGTTACAGGATTAGGCGTCATCTCATGTCTTGGTGAAGACATTGAGGAATTTTATCGCAATCTTATTGCAGGGAAAAGCGGCATCTCAAATATTACTTCTTTCCCTTGTGAAGAGCTCTCCACGCGTTTTGCAGGCGTCATTAAAGATTTCAATCCCGAAAACTATCTCGACAAAAAACAAGCACGCAGAGTCGATCGCTTCATCGCCTTCACCGTCGCTGCAGGAAAAAATGCCCTTAAAACTAGCAAATTAGACGCTGATGCCATCAATGCCCTCGACAAAACACGCTGTGGCATACTTATAGGCTCGGGAATGGGTGGCATGGACATGTTTGCCGACGGTGTCCAAACGCTTGTCGAAAAAGGTTCCAAACGCGTTTCTCCTTTCTTTGTTCCTTATATCCTCACGAATATGGGCGGAGCCTTCCTTGGCATGGAATACGGATTCCTAGGTCCAAATTATTCCATCTCTACTGCATGTGCCACAGGAAATAATTCCATCATTGCTGCTGCAAACCATATCAGAATGGGAGATGCCGACCTAATGATCTGTGGCGGAGCAGAGGCGCCAATCATTCCAATGGGTGTTGCCGGTTTTAATGCTTGCAAAGCATTGTCACAACGCAATGATGCCCCTACAAAGGCTTCACGACCATGGGACATCCATCGCGATGGATTTGTCATGGGTGAAGGCGCAGGAATCTTAATTTTAGAAAGCCTTGAACATGCCCTTGCCCGCGGCGCTCCTATCTACGGAGAATACCTTGGCGGCGGTGTTTCTTCAGATGCCTATCACATTACAGAACCACGCCAGGATGGTGCTGGAGTGGCATTATGCATCAATAATGCGTTAAAAAATGCAGGAGTAAAAGCGGAAGATGTCAATTATATCAATGCGCATGCAACATCGACTCCTGCTGGAGACATGGCTGAAGTCAATGCGATAAAAAAAGTGTTCGTGAAAAATAGAGATAAGATTTTCATGAACGCAACAAAATCGATGATTGGACACTGTTTGGGAGCTGCAGGAGGCTTAGAAGCAGTGGCAACAGTTTTACAAATGAATAGAGGCATGGTTCATCCAACGATCAATCTTGAAACACCGGAACCGAATATCGAATTCCATTTGCCAACAAAAGCAGAAAAATTGCAGTTCAAAGTCGCTATTTCTAATTCATTCGGCTTTGGTGGCCATAATGCTACACTTGTTTTCGCTCCATACAATGAGTAATCAGCATGCCCTTTGAAGAGTCATTCGGAATCATCCCATTAAGAAGACAAGAAAACTCCTGGGAAGTCCTTCTTATTCAGCATGGTGCTGGACATTGGGGATTCCCCAAGGGACATCCAGAACCAGGTGAAAGCCCTCAGGAAACAGCTACAAGAGAATTAAAAGAAGAAGTTGGTGTAGATATCACACAATTTTTATCTGACACACCTTTGAAAGATTCCTATCATTTTTCAATGAAAGGCAAATTGATCAATAAAACAGTGACCTATTTTATTGCTGAAGTCCAAGGAAAAGTAACGATACAATTAGAAGAAATTCGTGCCTACAAATGGGTTCCAGTGGAGTTTGCTGAAGAGTACATTTCGTTTCGCGGTGCGAAAAATCTTTGCCAGCAGTTGTTGAGTTTATTAAAGAAGGGGACCAAGGGGACATAGGAGACTGAGGGGACATTAAGGCATTGCACTATTTGTCCCGTCTGTCCCCCAGGTCTCCTTGGTCCCCTTACTCCACAATCCTATTTCTCATATCACTTAACAAATCAGACACAGCATGGGGATTATTGCGCAGATCATCAGTAATGCACCATTGATGCGAAATGGTCCCACGAGATAGCAACAAAGCCCTATCAGCTAATGCTAAAGCGTCTCTAAAATCATGTGTTACCATCAAAATAGTTGTTCCATACTTCATGCGAATCTGTCGCAACAACAAATACATCTGTTCGCGCGTCGTGACATCTAAAGAACCAAAAGGTTCATCAAGTAATAACAGAGGCCGCTTCTGCAACAAAGCTCTAGCCAACGCCACCCTTTGTCTCATACCGCCTGACAACTGATGAGGATATAAATATTCACACCCATCCATATCGATCTCAGACAATAGATCTCTTGCTTCAGCAACTAAAGTTTTGTGAGAATCCGGATTGCTCCCCAACTCAGCTGTCAGGGTCATATTGCTGAGAACCGTACGCCAGGGCAGCAAAAGGTCCTCCTGCATCATGTAAGCCACATGACTGCGTTTGCTATCATCACTAACATTGGAAATCTGAATAGACCCATTTTGCACAGGCAGAATGCCGGCAAGCAACTTGAATAGAGTGGTTTTCCCTGTGCCTGAAGGGCCGATTAAAGTCGCGATTTCCCCAGAGAAAATTTGGAAAGAAATGTGCTTAAGAATTTTACGATTATCGTAAGAAAAATCAAGTTCATCAACTTTTAACATAGACGTAAAGAATAACAAGTAAACAGTATTTCGTGAAGATGATTATTTACTGTTGCCCAAAATAGATTTCCGATCCAAACAAACGAATAATCATCGTGCCCATACGCGTTAAGCTAAAAAATCTGCGTGAATTCATAAAAGCTTTCCGATCCTTAATCAGTCGCTACTTTCGTGCCCGTGCCCGTGTGCGTGCCCGTGCCCGATTGCAACTGAAAATAAATTGTTGGGTTTCAGGAACGGGGCAAATTAAGTCTTGCATTGTTTTAAGGTTTTTTTTCTGAGAAATTCGGGCACGGGCACGGGCACGCACACGGGCACGATAAATAATCGTAATAAGGGTTCGGAGACTTATTTTGGGCTTCATAATTGGCTACAAAATGATCACAGCTGTGCCTTGCAAATTGCCTCGGCGCACATCATCCAAAGCACGATTGGCTTGTTCAAGAGTATATGTCGATATCTCTGTTTTTATAGGAATACCCTCTGCAAAATCCAAAAACTCATTTCCATCTAGACGTGTCAAATTAGATACAGAACGTAACACTTTTTCTCCCCATAAAATTTCATAAGGGAATGCAGGAATGTCACTCATATGTATTCCTGCACAAACTACGACTCCTCCTTTATCGACTGCACGCAAGGCAGTAGGCACCAAACTGCCCACAGGAGCAAAGATAATGGCCGCATCTAAAAGTTCCGGAGCCATATCTGAAGAATTACCTGCCCAAATAGCTCCTAACTTTTTTGCAAAATCTTGCCCCTCATTGTCTCCATGACGAGTAAAGGCGTAAACCTCTTTCTTTTCAAAGACAGCCAGCTGAATTAACATGTGTGCTGAGGAACCGAAACCGTAAAATCCGATTTTTTTTGCCTCTCCTGTCATTCGATACGCACGAAATCCTATCAGTCCTCCACATAGGTATGGAGCCGCATGCGCTGCTGAGACGCTACCGTGAATTGGAAAACAAAAGTCTGGATAGGCAACACAATACTCTGCAAAGCCTCCGTTCAACGTGTAACCGGTGTATAGAGCATTGTCACAAAGATTTTCTCGATCCGAAAGACAGAATTTACATTGACCGCAAGTTTTGCCCAGCCAGGGCACTCCAACAATGTCTCCGAAAGAAAAATTGGAAACTTCACTACCCACTTCTTCAATTATCCCCACAACTTGATGACCTAAAATGAGCGGTAGCTTTTTTGCAGGAAGTTCGCCGTCCATAATGTGTAGATCAGTTCTGCAGACCGCACAAGCCTGAGTACGAATCAGGATTTGATCTTTTTCAGGAACAGGTTTAGGTAGTTCTTTCAGCTGTAAAGGGCTTCCAACTTTTTCAAGTACCATTGCTTTCATGATTTCCTCTCAATCAAAAGAGACGAAAGGGACGTAAGGGACGAAAGGGACAAATAGACTCTTGATTGTCCCTTTCGTCCCTTACGTCCCTTTCGTCCCTTTTTAAAATACACTCTTTGCTTGCATACAATCTTTTTTTTAATTACTTTGCGAATAAAAATAAAGGACTCTACTATGTTCGTATTTCTAATCGTTTATCTGCTCGGCATCATCGGATTTCTCATCCACTATTACCACTACTTAAAACCAAAAAAAAGAACAAAGGCTAAAACTACTGAACTTTTGCTTCTTTATCAGCTCGTCTTCTTCGTCGGAATTACAAGTTTCATTTCCTATATTGCCCTCACTTTTTTTGGCGATATCGTTCAGCAGTACACCAATTGGCCCTCATGCGGTTATGAAGAAGAGTTGGCCAACGTGAACTTAGCATTTGGTGTGCTCTGTATGATGGCAATATGGTTTCGCGACCTATTTTGGATGGCAATCGTATTTGGATTTTCGATCTGGATTTTAGGAGACGCCCTACACCACTTCTACGATGCGTTTGTCAATGGAAACTATAGCTGGGGCAATCTTGGAATGCTTGTTTATACAGATATATTCATCCCGGTACTATTGTTGATTACCTTCTACTTCTACCAGAAATACAATCGTGAAAGGTTGTATTAATTTAAGTGTGTATTCATTCGTGAACGTGAACGTGCCCGTTCCCGTTCCCGGATTTTGTTCTAACAAATCGAATCCGGGCACGGGAACGGGCACGTTCACGTTCACGAATGAATAATAATTTATGTTGTTAATACTTTTAGCTACTATTCTTCTTTCCACGAACACACCAACGCCTATCCAAATCCAACCACTCCCTGCACAAAAAACAGTCACACCTCCTATCCTCTCATACGATGTGAAAATCGCACCATTCGGCTACTATGTTGCTGTAGTGTACCCTGCAGAGGGCATCTGGATCGTTCGTCGCGAGGATCGTCAGAAATTCAATGCTTGGTTTCGCACGGGAATGCTCGGACAAAATCCACCCTTCAGACTAGCCCCTAATCCTGATCCACTATTTCCTTACAAGCTCTCTGAACTGGATAAAACTGATGAAATCTTGCTTCAGCCTATGCCTCCCTTGGAAAATTGGTATTTGGTCTTCGGAGATTGGCGCTTATTCACTCTGACAAGTATTCGTGGATCTTTTATCAATTTACGCAGCGTCAGCCGCACGCAACAGCTTCCAGTAAAATGGTCTTTAGATAATGTAACGAGTCAACATTTTATTGACATGTGGGCTCCTGGAGATGTCATCCTCGTCGCTGAAATCATGGCCTATTCAAACCGCGGCAGCAACCAATCTCTTGGCTACTTGATGTATCGTTTTGCTAGCCATGACGAAGCCTTGCAATGGCTGTCGTATCATACCCCGCCTCAGTTTGGTTTGTGGGTGCACCATATCCCTTAACAAGATAGTATTTAAATTAATTCGTGAACGTGAACGTGCCCGTACCCGTGCCCGGATTTTTTACTCATCCCATTAACAAATTTCCGAACCAAAAAAATCGTTATTCATCGTGAACGAGCCCGAGCCCGGATTTTATTCAAACCATCACCATCGTAAACCTTTTGTGATGTGCAATCCGGACACGGGTACGGGCACGTTCACGTTCACGAAAGTTTGATCCCTTATTGGGTTCGGAAGTTTGTTTAGGATATGTTTTGCATAAAAATCCGGGCACGGGCTCGTTCACGTATTATTTATCCAGCAACGTCTTAACTGAAGTTTTTCGGTAGCGATCTTAATGCATGCGCTGCGATTACCGTTGCGGAAAACGTTTTCATGTGACCCCATAATGCTGTTGTCACATTATCTACAGACGGTTTTTTCTTGTTTTCAAAATGCTGCGTATCCAAAACAAAGACCGAATAGGCTGTCAAAGTAATAAGTGCCCCTGCAAGTATGCTATAACCCATAATTGCCCAGACAACCAATGAAGCAACAGTCACTTTAAATATTGTCGCAAACTGTTGTCGCGACAAACACTTTTTTGTGTCGGCCATTTTCTGTGTAAAAATGATGTAAGAATTGATGGGGTTGGCTTCTATAACGCTATATAAGCTGTCGTAGAGTGTGTGTGAGGGGGATTCGAAACTGCTCGCCGGAGTAGTACTGTTTGCCGTGCTACTTTTTATGATCGGCATATCTTTCCTCCAAACTAATTGTTTAACTAACAGTTACTAAAAGTAACAGCCAGTAAATCAATCAATTCAAAATAGAAAGACTCACTGGAAGAAAGTATATTAAATTGGAATTAATTTGTAAATAGTTAGATTTTAATAATCAGATCTAATACTAGATTTCCATTTATAATTGTCATCTCCGACAATTTTTGTTCTTATGGAATCTGGTATGGTCATTTCTTCCCGCACAGGGCGGACACCCACTACAAGTTGAACTAAATTAGGCATGGAACTAATGGCTTCAGGCAGGCGAGTTACCCCATTTTCGGAAATATTCACATAGGCCAATTTTGGCAGGTGTAAAAGCGGTTCAGGAAACCCTGTAAATTGATTTCCCGCCATTTCGAGCATGTCAAGTTTGTGCAAAAATTGAAATGAGTCCGGCAGTGTACTTAGCTGATTATCATGGATATTCAATCTTTCAAGATTTTCCAGTTTCGCTATTTCTTCCGGAATTTCAGTAAGTTGAGTGTTATAAAGAAATAATTGTGTTAGATTTGTTAATTGCAATATGCTTGGTGGAAACGTTTTGAGAGGCAGATTGCTTAGGGAAAGTTCTGTGCAATACACAAATAAACCAAGTTCCTCAGGAACTGTATCCCATTTCTCCAATGCCATTATTTCATCGTGTTTAAGGGCGTTTTGTACATCTCTTGATTTAGGATTAAAATCTAAGCGAGCAGTACTATAACCATTCTTTGCAAACTCTTGAATCCACGCTTTCATCTGGTCAATCTGGTCCTGTGCGGGCTTATTTTTAAATGCTTTCGCATCGTCAAGGAATTCTGCGCCTGAATGTGCTTTTGTTCTTAAGATTTTGCAGAAAATAAATAAATCATCTGCCCGTTTCTTGAGTGCCTCTTCGCTTGCATCGACTTTTGCTGTTTTCTCTACTTCTGCAGTTTTTGCACTTTGAGTTTGCAAGGCAGCGTGGGCAACAGTGGAAGGATTTGTTCCTTTGGAAGTGGCGTTTTGTGCGATTTTTTTGGCTTGATAGGTTTCCCAGTTGTCGATTTGGTAGACATGATCTTTGCGATTATAGTACTTAACTGCGAGTAGGGGTAGAGTAACTGGAAATAGAATAACCCTTAGGAAGATATTCCACCCTCTGCCCCAATTGCTCATTGTATAATCTTGTTTTTCTTTATAGACCTTTTCCTTGCTATTAGGTTTTTCCTGATAGTTTTCCGGCTCAATATCGAAGTATTTCTCTGCGGCCCATTCTAAGGTGCTCTGGTCTGGTCTATAGACGGAATCCCAGAAGCTAGGCGATTGCTGTGGCCCTACTGAACCCATAAAAACCTCGCTTTGTAAATAAAGTCACCTATAAATAGTATACTTTAATTTATAAAACTTAGTAAATAGTTATTATAATAAAAAAAAAGACCTAAAAGACAAAATTTAATTGTCCCTTAAGTCCCTTAGGTCCTTGAGGTCCTTTAATTACTTAAGAAACCGTACCTGATCTCCGACGCGAATTCTTTGCTTCGCCGCTTCGCCGGCATTGATCTCCAAAATCATGTCCACATACTGTTTTGGAGAATATAATGGCGGTTTCTCCTTGTGAGATTGATTGAGCACAGGGACGTTTTCCGTGATTTCCTGAACTTGACGATTTCTTATCCACACGATATCCAGAGGGAACTTCATTCCTTTCATCCAGATGCGAGGGAGATAGTGCTTTTTGAACAAAAACAGCATTCCGGAATTTTTTCCCATCGACACATATCCTGAAAGCCCTTTTATTCCTTTTTCTGCTGTGTTTGCCAGCTTGACATGAAATGTGGCAGGCCCTACCTGCATTTTGAGCTCTTCATAAGTGCCATGGACGAGTGCCATCGCAAAAACAGCAAAAAATAAAATACATTTTTTTATCATAAATTGTTCATGTCATCCGCTTCCCTTTCGAGAGGGATTTCAATGCCTTCGTCTTCGGCGATCTGTTTGTGCTGCACATAGAGACGTCGAAGGCGGTCATTCTCATCAAAAAGAAGATCAAACTCCACCCAGCCCTCATTAAAATAGAAAGAAAAGAGCGTGTTATTGGAAAAGCGTTCTGTCTTTAACGCGTGATGAAAGGAGGCCTCTGCCGCATAACGCGACATGAATTTTTTCAGCTTCGTCGGACGAAAGTGCGGATTCGTCAGCAGCTTAACAAACTCTTCAAACGTCACATATTTGCTCAGAGTCAATCCCAAATCCTCAGCCACATCCTGTGGCAACGAAACGGGATAGCGAAACCGCAACAATAAACGATGCAAATAATTAAATGTCATTCTTTCAGATTATCATGTAAGAATTTTATTGGGAAGGTAGTCAATAGTCAAAAGCGCACCACAAAGGCACAAAGATCACAAAGAAAAAAACAAACAAGATAAGCATGATTGCCTTCGGCAGCAAGATAGGCAAGATAATTTAATTTATCCTTTTTATCCTACCGCCATAGGCGATCTTGCCTATCTTGTTATTTTCCTTTTTTCTTTGTGATCTTTGTGCCTTTGTGGTGAATCTAACTGCTGAATACTCTTTCCACTTGACCATAATGTATAAACAATTATTTTGAAGTGTATGAATCATGAACTCAAAAAAGCATACTCATTCGACGATGTGGCTCTGGTCCCGCAATTCAACAACATCCCTTCCAGAACCGAACCAAGCCTCGAAACATGGCTCACACGCAATCTAAAGGTGCAAATTCCCATCATCGCCTCCAACATGGACAGCGTCATCGGAGAACAGCTCGCTGACGTGTTGCTTGCCAATGGTTCTATGCCCATCTTCCATCGCTTCACAGATTTCGCTACACAGGTGAAATGGGCAGAAAAATATAGAGAAAAAACATTTATCTCCTGCGGATTCCTTACCCACAAAGTGGATGAGATTCATGCACTTCTCGATTTAGGCGTCGCCGGAGTCTGCATCGATGTGGCTCACGGACACTCCAGCCGAATGTTTCGCCTCATTGAAGAGATGAAAAAACGGCATCCCGATAAAGAGATCATCGCAGGCAATGTGTGCACGGCCATGGCTTACCACGATCTGGTCAATGCCGGAGCCGACGCTGTCAAAGTGGGTGTGGGCCCAGGCGCCGCTTGTACAACGCGCATGGTCACAGGATTTGGTGTACCGCAGTTTTCCGCGATCTATGAGTGCAGCCGAATCGCCGAAAAATTGCGGATCCCACTTATCGCTGACGGAGGCATCCGCGACAGCCGCGACGTTGTTCTCGCGCTAGCTGCCGGAGCAAGCACTGTGATGATTGGTAAGTTGTTTGCTTTGACAGAAGAGAGTGCTGCACAAAAACGCCATTCTCCAAACGGACATGAAGCGAAATATCGCGGGCAAGCCAGCGAAGATTTTCAGATAGAATTTTATGGATCGATAAAAGAAAAAACTGTGGCTGAAGGGATCGATTTTTGGGCTCCGGTCAGTGGAAAAGCTCAAAACCTCATCGACACGCTATTGGGAGGCCTCCGCAGCGGCATGACCTATGGAGGCGCGCGCAACATCAAAGAGCTCCAGCGCAAAGCGGAATTCGTCACTGTCACCGAAGCCTACATCAAAGAAAGCCATCCCAGAAGAGAGTAAAAAAATCTGAAATCTGAAATATGAAATCTGAAAAAAATTCAGGTTAGAATCGGATACTGTGGCTATCTTTCAGATTTCATATTTCAGATTGACGTTGTTGCACAAATAATTTTGTATTGCTTATGTTGGCCTCAAGCTATTTTTGTTACCTCTGAATTTATCGCAAAGGCGCAAAGGTACGCAAAGACGCAAAGAAGAACAAAGTAAAAAAGATTACTTGTAGAGAATTTAGAGTATTTTGAAATTGTCTTTCTTTTGACTTTAATTTTATTTCTTTGCGCCTTTGCGAATTCTTTGCGTCTTTGCGATAAATTTAGAGTTTTCGGAAATAACTTGTGGCTTATCTAATGATTTATGCAACAACGCCTTTCAGATTTCAGATTTCAGATTTTCTAAAGCGTCGCTATCTAAAAGTAGTATCGTAGTCCAGCGGCTAAAGAATGGTTTTCTGACTCGAAGCGTGTGCGGAAATACCTGTATTCCAGGTCAATGTCAATATTGCACCAGATTGGATAGGCAATCCCACTGATCACATCCCACGCAAACCCTTTTTCAGTGCTGCGGTCATCAATAACGTGCTCACCAAAACTTTTTACGTGGAACTCCGATCGTGCGTAACCAATCCCGCCTCCGATAAAAGGTTTTATACAAAACCCGCAAAAATGAAGAGGGTACTCATAAAAAAGATGGCCCATCCACGATGTGGTGCTCAAATGTGCATTAGAACGAAAGACAATATCATCGCCAAAATCGAGATCCTTTAAGCGGTTTCTGCGAAAACCCACTTCACCTTCAAGACGAAACCTATCACAAAAACGATAACCGACAGAAAGTGCTGCAAAGTACCCAACCTTGAATTCAAGGTCATGTTTGTAATTCATCCAGTTGGCACCGCCTGCACCACCCAAATAAAAGCCATCATGTGCCGCTTGAGCGCGTGCTGAAACCAAAAGTGCATTCACAGCCATAATCAAAAACAACACCCGTTTCATAAAATCCCCTCTTAGTACGTCTATGGCCGCATCTTCATCAAACCCCCTATTTCTGTCAAAACAAAAAAAAGTAAACAGTAAACAGTAAACAGTAAACTGTAGAAAGGGTGTCACTTTTCGTGAACGTGAACGTGCCCCGTGCCCGGATTTTTCTACTGTTTACTGTTTACTGTATACTGTTTACTTTTTTTATGATTGGAGTTCGATGCGTTCTACATTGCCGTGTAGAAGCAGATTCATGATGCTAAGATAATCACGCAAATGACGTGTGATCAGATACTTCTCGCGTACAAACTGTCTACCCTTGATGCCAAGCTCTGTAATTTTTTCTGGATTCTGCAAAAGATAGCGAATGCGGTACGCTGCCCCTTCCGGAGTATTAATCAGAAAACCAGTCTCCCAATTGATCACCTGCAAACGTATGCCTCCGGTATTTCCTCCAATCACTGGCTTGCCTTTCCATAAACCTTCCGTCACAGTCAGCCCAAAACCTTCTTTCACCGACTTTTGCAAAACAATGTCAGACATCCTCTGTAAGGCATTTACAGCACGATCTGCTCCATCTGGCAATAATAAAACGTGAATGTCAGGATCCCCAGAACTCGCTTGCAAAACTTCTTCATAGACAACCGCTCCTTCAGGATCGTCTGATGCGCCCCCACCGGCTAACACAAGCTGGACTTTTGGGTTGAATTTCTTTACATAACGGTACGCTTCAATGACTCCAAGAGGATCCTTAAACCGATCAAAACGCGAAATCTGTACTAATCTTGGACGCGTAGGATCTATTCCAAACGTTGACATGACATCCGAAATTTCTTTTTCATTCAGATCCATATTCTTATCACTTAGTGGATCAATACTTGGAGGTACAATGAAAATGGGTTTTGCTGAAGGATGAGTAAAGTCCGCAAGAGAAAAAATCGTCGCATCATAAGGAGAAATAAAGTCACTCAGATATTTCCACACTGGCCTGTAGGGCTTGGCAGCGTCGATATGACATCGCCAAATCCATTTTCCTTTGCGTTGTGGAAAATGCACGATCATTGGAAGTGGTTGTGGATCGTGTATAAACACGATATCAGCCTCTTGCAAGAGACGAAGATTATTGGCATTAGTATGCGCGACCTCTTCGTAGGTCTTTAAAAAACTGGAGGGAATGACTACTTTGTTGCCCTGCAATGCATTGTGAATGCTTTTTGTGCATTTAAAAAATTCCTCATTTCCACTAATCACTTCCCATCGCACATTCAAACCCAATGCTTTCGACAAAGGAATCATTTTAGACAAGATTTCTGCAACGCCGCCTCCGCTTTTTGTCGAGTTCACATGCACAATAGTCTTATCACGCAAAGGAAGAGCCAGTTGGATCAATTGTTCTATGATCTGACTGCCAACAATTTTTCCATATTGCTCAAGATAATCTATCGCATTATTCATTTGACGTCCTTTAAGAAATACTCGCTGGTGATGATATTGAGCTTGGCATGCACATTAGCCAAAGAAATTAAATAAGGATCCACTGCTTTAATTTTGTCTAGTAATGCAGCATATTTGCCATTATAGCTCTTTAGCCATACTGTGAAGTCGTCTTCACCGCTTTCATTGCGTCTACGGGCATCTATAAAATGATAAAATAGGCTGCTTGTTGACAACTTTGGGATAATTTGGACAAGCTCTTGCGGTTGCGCCATCTGTAATTTTGTATTGGTCACAACAATCTCAGACCTAATAAAATGAAACTGATATTCATGTCCTGTTCCAGGAATGTACTCGAGCTCATCCAAGCGATCATCGACGATCTCTAAAAGGTGAGCGCGTAAATTTTCTAAGTGGTCAAAATCGGCAGGATTGATTAGCTCCAAACGCTCCCCTAAGTAGTCATCATGGAGATACTTATGAGCCCAGTGTGCAAAATCGTTGTGGTAATCCCTATATTCGAACTGAGTGCTTAAACGGCCGCCCCAAAAGTGAAAGTAGATACATCCAGGGTGAATAATGGCCAGTTTATCTCTTAATTCGCTGAGCATACGCGCTTTAATGCCTGTGGCAATGATCGTAATAGCACAATCTTTAACCTGAAAAAGCGACGAAGTACTCATTTTCATTGTCCTTTTCCCTTTACATACCCATTTTTCTTAAAATAGGAAATATGAAATCAAAGAAAATCTGAAATCTGAAATATGAAATCTGAAAATATATTAGCGTTTTTTTTCGCGAAGCGTTTGCCTTCTTTCAGATTTCATATTTCAGATTTCAGATTTTATTTCTTATTTTCTTTCGCTTCATTATATTGCCAATTATGCTGACTCCTATGCCTACAGACCCTCCTCATGCCAATGCCTCCAAACGTTGGGAACAGCTGGCGCATTTAGACAAATTTTCAATGGATCAGAAATTTAAAAATGATGATTTCCCCAAAATCTCTATCGTCATCCCTACCTACAATTCAAGCCAATTGATCCCCCTGACACTCGAAAGTGTGCTAGGTCAAAATTATCCTAACTATGAAGTGATCATCGTCGATTGTTCCTGCGACCGCACTCTCGAAAGCATCAAAAATTATGAGAATGAAAAAATTCAGATTTTCTCCATCGCAAATTGTAAACGCTATGAAATGCTCAATAAAGGTCTCACTCAGGCTTCTGGAGAATACATCAACTTTATTTTTCCTGGAGATTACTACATCTATAGCGAGACGCTCAAATACATGATGACAATGGCATTAGAAAATAATAAACCGGATTTGGTCTACTGTGGAACACTGCTGCGCGAAGCCAAGGCGGAAGCCAAAACACTATTTCGTGAACTTTCTTTGGACCTACTGAAAAAAGGGCAGCAGCCCACCAGTCTTCAGTCTTGTTGGTTCAAAACGGACGTCGTGCGTGCACTCGGAAAATTCAACCCCACGTATAATCTACGAGGCGGTTTTGATCTTATGTGCCGATTTGAACTCGAAGGTTTAAAGCACTTTGGCATCATGCGCATCTTGATTGATTACGACCTTCGAGCCATCACAAAAACAATGATCACGCAACATTTTCTCGAAACGATGAAAGCTCTTTATCGTTATTTCGGTCTAATGACCACTGTACGCTGGCTTTTCCTGCAAAAAGACACGCGTCGACTGATGAAGTCTTGGATGCACTCCCTCAAAATCGCCTTCCTAGGAAGATAGGGGACAGAGGAGACGGTGGGGACGATGGAGACGATGGAGACAAATAAGGGCGCTGTTGCAAGTCCCCATCGTCTCCATCGTCCCCACTGTCTCCTTTTTTAGTGCCTAATAATTATAATTTTGATATGCTGTCTTTCTTAACTATTTATCAATTAGGCAATTAAATGGATTTTTGTGAACTATCCTATGACGAACTCGTGACGTGGCTAAAAGCGCAGAACGAACACGCCTTTCATGCCAAACAATTGATGGATTGGGTCTATAAAAAAGGGGTTCTCAATTGGGATGAAATGTCAAATATCAGCAAAGAGCTTCGTCAAAAACTGAAAAACTCTATTAAACTCCCTATCTTGCAACTCGTACGTGTTCAACCATCCACGGACCTTGAAACCTATAAATTTCTATGGAAGCTCCATGAAGGAAGCCTTGTGGAATCAGTCCTCATTTGTTCTGGAGATCGCCGTACGGTTTGCGTGTCTTCACAAGTAGGTTGTCCAGCAAAATGCGCCTTCTGCGCTTCCGGACAGCAAGGATTTAAACGCAATTTAAGACCCGCAGAAATTGTAGAACAGGTACTGCTGATCAACAAATGGTTAGCAGAAAAAGAGGAACGCGTCTCACACATTGTTTACATGGGTATGGGAGAGCCTTTTAAAAATTACGATTCCGTTGTCAGATCAATCAATCTCATTAGTGACGAAAACTGCTTAAACATATCTCAGCGCCGCATCACCGTTTCAACTGTCGGAGTTGTCGAAGGAATAAAACGCCTCTCAAACGAAGGCTTAAAGGTCAATCTCGTTCTGTCTTTGCACGCACCTAATCAACACATCAGACAAAAAATTATTCCTTACGCAAGAAAATACCCTCTTGAAGATATTATGGAGGCAATGGAAGAATACACTCAAAAAACTAAAAGAGATATCACCTACGAATACACACTCATTGCAGGCATCAATGACCATCCAGACCATGCTCACGAGCTCTCTCATCTACTTCATGGCAAACAGTGCACTGTAAACCTTATTCCCTATAATCCCGTGCCCGGAATCCGCTTAAAACGTCCCGAAAAGAAAACAATAAAATCGTTCCGCAGCGTCCTCTTCGGCTCACGCATACCCAATACCTGTCGCTACACTAAAGGAGACGACATCGCCGCCGCCTGCGGACAATTGGCGCTGCAAGAAAGCGCCTTGCAAATTGCTTAATTTTTTATGGACGTAATGGACTAAATGGACGTAATGAACGATATAGACATTAAGCATTGTCCATTTCGTCCATTAAGTCCATTCCGTCCATTAAGTCCATAAAAACCTTGAACTTCTTGACCCAGCAAATTATGATAGGGATATGGAATCCACAGAACGATCAACAATAATTACAGGCAACTGGAAAATGTATAAAACAGCATCGAATGCTGTTGCGTTCATTCGTGAGCTCATCCCCCTTGTAAAAGATGCCGAGGCTCTTGTTTATCTGGCCGTTCCCTTTACTTCCATTCAAGCGACAGCCGATGCAGCAAAAAATAGCAACATCACTATCGGTGCTCAAAACATGAATGATGCCTCTGAAGGAGCCTTCACAGGAGAAATAGCGGCGAAAATGTTAACGGAAGCCGGAGCCAAATTTGTTCTCCTAGGGCACTCAGAAAGGCGAAAAATTTTCCACGAAAGCAACGCATTCATTAACAGAAAAATAAAAAGCGCGTTGTCAGAAAAAATTCAACCCACATTGTGCATTGGAGAAACCAGCGAAGAGAGGGCAAACGGAAAAACTGAAGAAGTCATCTTGCAGCAGCTGACAGAATGCCTTGAAGGCTTTTCAGCTGAAGAGTTAGCCAATTTGATTGTCGCCTATGAACCTGTTTGGGCTATTGGCACAGATAATAATGCCACTCCAGAGGTAGCGCAAGAAGCACATTTGGTCTGTAGACAACATCTTGCGAAAATGTTTGGTGATGCCTTTGCAAAGAAAATTGTGATCCAATATGGAGGCTCAGTAAAACCCGAAAATGCCGCGTCACTATTAGCAGAGCCTGATATTGATGGTTTGCTTGTTGGCAATGCCTCCCTTCAAGCAGATAGTTTTAGTAAAATTGTAAACAGTTACAGGAAAAATTTATGATGACATTTTTATATTTTTTGATGATTGCTCTGTTCATGTTACTTTGCGTCGTCACATGCTTTGTTGTGCTTATTCAGGAAAGCAAAAATAGTGGTTTAGGAGCATCCTTCGGTGGTGATGCAGGTGATTCCATCTTTGGAACATCAACAGCGGATGTGTTAAAGCAGTTCACAGCATGGCTAGGAGTCATCTTTGTGATCTCTTGTGTTGTGTTGTCACTGTGGACCTCAGCTATGGGCCGCACAAACGTAAAAGTCTCTCCACCAACCCTCGAACAAGAAATCTAAAAACAAGAAGACAGAAGTCGGAAGTCAGAAGGGCGTTGTTGCACAAATAAATGTAGCTAAGCCCGTAGGGCGACTGAAAACAGCAAAATCAGTCGCCCTACGGGCTCAAATATTTAACTCAGCATACCCACAGTTCCCTTCGGTCACTGTGGGCTAAAGGCAGACGCCCTACGGGCTTAGCTGCAATTCTTAAACTGACTTTGGTGCAAATTTTATTTATGCAACAACGCCCTTCCGACTTCTGACTTCTGTCTTCTATTTTAATTTCTCAATCCAAGCATCTCGTTAAACTCTTTCACAACATATCTCCACAATAGCGCATACGCTATTGGTGCTACCACCAATGGTAAAAATCTTAAATGACCCCGCAATCCTATCCTCTCAGGTAAATGTAATCCAAAAGTACCTGTCAACCCCAGAAGTAACCCTAAAGCCATACCTGTCAGCAACATTCTCACATTCACATCGAGTCTCATCTGCTGAAAAACTGCAAAGTACAACACATTCCAAATCCCCCAAAATATAGGAATCCAATGAAAAAATAATGTTGTAAGCATTTGTGGACGGCCTATTAAAACTCCTAAAGTCGAAATTATCGGCACTAATACAGCCGGTAAGATCATGCCAGCAATAAAGGCTCTTAAATAATACATAAGTTCTCTCCTTCTTTTATTTCTGCGTTATTTTCTTCTGACTTCCGGCTCCTGGCTGTTGTTGCACAAATCATTTTTATTCCCTAGACAGATGCTGTCTGAAATTAGCCCGTAGGGCGTTTGATTTTAGCCCACAGTGACCGAAGGGAACTGTGGGTATGTTAAGTTAAACATTTGAGCCCTTTAGGGCGACTGATTTTCCTGCTTTCAGTCGCCCTACGGGCTCAAATATTTTTATCTATCTACCCACAGTTCCCTTCGGTCACTGTGGGCTAAAATCAGACGCCCTACGGGCTTAGCTACATTTATTTATGCAACAACACCCTTCTGACTCCTGACTTTTGTTTTTCTTATTTCTGCGTAAATATTCGAATGTTTCCTTTCTTATTCAAAACAGTTACGTAAGTGTAATCATCCACCGTTGAAATCAATACATCACACTTGTTTTCTTGAAACCCTAAGTTTTTTATTTTTAATGATTTCAATGCTTGAGGTAGTCTGGGCTCGATAAATGTTATTCTGTTATTAGTACCGCTTAATTCTAATCCTAAGGCTGCTTCAAGGAATCCAAAGAGTGATGCAGCTGCCCACGACTGCGGTAAACAGGCTACTGGATAGGGTGTAGGGCCTTCTTTTGCCCTTCTAGTAAATCCACAGAAAAGTTCAGGTAAACGATGATGAGCGACAAAATTGCTAACATCAAAAAATGTTGTTAATAACTCCACACACTCATTTACAAATCCATATCTTTTCAATCCTAAAGCAATCAACGCATTATCGTGAGGCCACACAGAACCATTGTGATACGACATCGGATTGTATCTGCGTTCTTGCGTGCTTAAGGTGCGTATTCCCCACCCTGAAAACATATCGTCAGCGAACAATGTTTTTACCAATTTTGCTGCCTTATCTTCATCGACAATACCGCTAAATAAACATTGCCCAGCATTAGATGTCTTGACAGCACACTGTTCCTTGTTGGCATCCAAAGCAAGAACATAGCAACCAATCTCATCGTTCCAAAATCTCTTATTAAACTCTAATTTTAGTTTATTCGCCCTTTCAAGATATTCTGAAGCCTTGGACAGTTCTCCAACCACTGTAGCAAGCACACTTCCAGCAAGATAGGCTTCGTAGGCATAGCCTTGAACCTCGCATAAAGCAATCGGAGCTTTAGCCGGTGTACCATCTTTATAAAATACGGAATTATGTGAATCTTTCCATCCTTGATGCACCAACCCTTTGCTGGAATGACGTATGTATTCTAAAAATCCATCACCATCAATATCGCCATATTTGGTCATCCATGTCAAAGCAAGCTCAAAGGAAGGCCACAAATTTTTTATGAGCTCTTTGTCGTTGGTTCTCTCATAATATCGTCCGGCTAAAAGAAGATATAAAGGTGTCGAATCAATGCTGCCGTATTACCTGCCAAAAGGCACTTCTTTGAGTGAAGCCATTTCCCCTTTTCTCATTTCATGGATAATTTTTCCCGGCTCTGCATCAGCAAAATCATCTTTTTCCATGGCCTGAGTTTTAGCAAGAAAGCGTAAGACATTCTTAGCAATGCTTGGATTGTACCACAATGTTTCCAAAGCAGTGATGACGCCATCACGTCCAAATGGCGCTGAAAACCAAGGAATACCGGCATAAGGATAAGCCGATTGCTCCCACTCTGTTTCCGTCAACATCATGTACATGTCAATTGCAGAATCATCAATCCATTCATTGAAGTGCTTGCTTGAAGAGTAAAGCTCACAACTGCTCTTTCTGTTTTCATCAAAAGTTGCCAAAGATTGTGAATAGGCATGGCTAAATGAAACTCCGAGAAAATGCGGCGAATCTTTCGTAAAACCTTCTTCACAGCTTATTGTAAGGTCGATTTCATGAATATCGTTCGGAGCCAACGTGAAGGAAAAATCTGCTTTATAGGAAGAAAGGTATTTTGGCTCCGGAGAAAATGTTAATTGTGTTCTTCTTTCAATTTTGTCTAAGCCTTGGTAGCCCAAAGTGCATGAAGAGGATTGGATTTCAGGAGACAATTGATGCCCTCTTTTTTCTCTTTTCACGCCTCTGATTTCAAAGACATCTGCGAAATCAGATCCAAAATATAAACTGAAGTCACATGTGATCGGCTTGATGTCATAATTATGAAATCGAAATCTTTGATAACAGCAATTGCGATAAAGAATGATAGAACGCACCAAGTGCAGAAAATCGCGTTCCAAAATTAGTTTGTTATCTTCAACGAGGTCAGGATTGGTCATATCGACATTTAAGAGAATATTGTCGTTTTTGATTTCAGATCCCAATAACAGAAATCTTTTTGAGAAAAATTTGATTTCTAAACGTTGCAAAAAGCGGGTGTTATTATAATATAAACCTTGTTCTCCTAGGCCTACAGGATGGAAATCTCCAAAACGATCCGCGATACAAAATATTTCATTTTGTTTTAAAACATGCGTCTTCTGGTCGGCAATTGTCGAAGATGCCTTAATGTAATATTCGTCTTGAACTCGGATAATGTCTTGCGCGGTCTCACCGATATCTTCTGGCAGCATACTCCCCTCGGAATTATGAATTATGAAGTATGAATTATGAAAAAACAGGCTGCGCGAATTTCATAATTCATAATTCATACTTCATATTTTTTTTTATTGCGGCAGCAAAGCCCTCTTTTTTTCGATTATCTTTTCATACACGCGCACATAATCAAGCGCCATGCGTCGGGCGGAAAAACGCTCTTCAAATTGTTGTCGACAGCGTTTCCGATCAATCTTTGCTGTTTTCTTTAATGCTCTAATTCCTTCCTCTATATCCCGGAAAATATATCCTGTTATTCCTTCATCGATAACTTCTGGAATCGATCCTCGCCGTCTTGCTAATACAGGTGTCCCGCACGCCATCGATTCAATCATGCACAATCCAAAAGGCTCTTCCCAATCAATAGGAAAGAGCATTGCCAATGATTTACCCAGAAATTCTGCTTTCTCCTCTTCTCCAATTTCTCCGATATACTGAATCAACGGATGACTCAATAATGGTTTGATCGTTTTTTCATAGTACTCTCGATTAACAACATCCACTTTTGCTGCAATCTTCAATGGGATTCCCACCTGTTTTGCTATCTCTATCGCACTGTCCAATCCTTTTTCAGGACTAATGCGACCAATAAAAGAAAAATACTCTTCAGGCGCATCTGAGAATGGATACAAATCCAATGGAAGACCATGATATACCGTTGTGATCCAATTGGCGAAAGGCAATGGCTTTCTCTGTGAATTCGATATGGAGACCACAGGCATTTCAGAAAATTCTCGATACAGCGGAATCAGATCGGGAATATCCAGTCGTCCATGCAATGTGGTGATGGTCGGAGTCTCAGAATCTCTTGCAAATGGATAGGCCAAATAATCGTTGTGGTTGTGAATGATATCAAACTCATGAGCACGCTCATACACCTTCTCAAGCATTAAAATATGATGTGCTAATGAATCTATACATGTTTTATCCAGGCGTAAAGAGTTTTCACAGCACGGTTCCAATTTCGCTTTTGTCACCGCGTCACCGCTAGCAAAAAGCGTCACGTCATGTCCCAAAGCAACGAGTTCTTCTGTCAAATAGGAAACGACCCTTTCCGTGCCTCCATATAGCTTTGGAGGCACACTCTCAAACAATGGTGATACCTGCGCAATCTTCATGATGATCTCTTGTTCAGCCACAAGCTATTTTTTGAGACATCTAAATTTATCGCAAAGGCGCAAAGTTTCGCAAAGACACAAAGAAAAAAAAGAGGAAAAAAATACTTCTTTCAAATCGATGTATAATTTTACATTCTCTTGTTAATGAATACTGTTATTCCACCTTTCTTATTTTTCTTTGCGCCTTTGCGGAACTTTGCGCCTTTGCGATAAATTTAGAGTGTATTTACATAAGCTTGTGGCTTATCTAATTTTCAATAATTGTTTCTCCGACTTTTTGGCCTAACTTCTTGCCTGCTTCGTGATCAATGGGGAAATGGATGCCTCCCCAGATACGTGACAAGCCTGCTTCCTCTGCCAGTTGATCCCATTGCTGTTTGTTCTCCGGGAGATAGTAGTCCAGCACTACTGCTACAGCGGCACCTATTGTAGAATGAGCAGAAGGAAAGCTTGGATGATTTGGTGTAGGAACCACGGTTTTCAGCTGCGGATCCAACATCACTGGCCTTTTAATCCAATTCTGATATTTCGCTGTGTATACAGCTACAGTGGCATCAAACATGGCGCAAGCTAATTTTTCTCGCACTTCCAAACGCTTCTCTAAAGGCACTTGATGCTCTTCCATGTACTTGTTGACAATGCTGCACCAATCTCCTGATCCTACCCCTGTCTTGCCTGCCCAGAAAAGTACGCGCTCTTTTTGTCGTTCCGTCATTTGATCATGCGCCTTTTCGACTTTCTGAAGCTGATCTTGCCAAAACATTTTATCCTCTGAAGGTGCAGCCACACCAAAATTCTCAACTTTTATCATCCAAGGTTGCATCGACGGCAAATTCATTCCATCATAAGGAGCTTCCCCTTTCCAAAATTGTTCTCCACTTTTTTCTGACACAGGATGAATATTTTTTGATTCCGCATCAAAACGGTCCTGAACATGTTTGAAAAGCTCTTTTGTTAGAGCAAGTGAAAATGGATCTTCCGTGATCTTTTTTGCACTTTTGAAGTCGGGATAGAATAATTGCAGCGTCTTTTCACTGATCGGATCCAAACTGCCTGAATAGGCACCTGTGATGATGAAAGAGTTATCCGCAAATGCTTTTTGTGCAGAATAAAGATAGACAAGCATTCGCAAGGCATCCCCGGGCTGTTCTTTTTCTGTTAATGTTTGTGCTACCTTATCCCAATAGCCAAGCTGTTCTGTTGTGATTTTTTCCGGAGAACTCCTTGGCAACACCGAAAGAGTTTCCCGAATCGTCATTGAAAATGGAGAGGCAACATCAGCGCATAAAACCGAAACAGAGAAAACCAAAAGAGCAAAAAAATTGCGCAGCATCATCACCTCCGGATTCCAATACCTTAAACCGCAGAGTAATATTAAAAAAAATTCTATGCAATGAAAACGATTTTACTTTAATCCGGAATCGAATAGTATTACTGATCTTTAATTACCAATTAATAAAGGATTTTTATGGCAGCAGCTGCACTTAGTTCAGCAAGTAATAGTTTTAATACTTCTGATTTTAAGTTTTTATCTTTTAATGATCCCATTCTCGATTCGAAAATGTGCGTGTGCAGTTTAAAAGGAGTGAAGTTTGCTATCATCCATGAAAATATGGATGAAGAAAATATTGGAGTCGAACTTGCAGACTATAACGTGATTAATATTGCCAATTTGACAGCTGAAAATGTCAAAATCATCAAATGCGCTCATTACATTGCCGTAGGAAATTTAATAACAGCTGAAAGAGATTTTTTTTGTGATTCAAAGTCTTTTTATATGATCGGAGCAACCCTTAAGGCAAAAAAAGCACGCCTCAAATGCTCCAAGGCAATTGTCATAGGATCAAAGGGATTGCAAATAAATGCTCTTGTTCAATTATTCCATGCAGCAATTAAAGAGCAGGATGGTGCTAAGCTGGCAGGAATCATCGGAGCTACAAGAATGATCCTTGCAAAATTCTGCGTTAAAGATGGTTTTACTAATGAAAATGAAGTGGCTCAATTGGAAGCATTCAAAACAAGGGATCTAATTTTACCTTCTGAAGAACCTTATCTACTCAAAGAAGGAGATGAGTGTACAACAGTTGCAACAACGGCCGCTTCAGCAGCATCCACAGCGGCATTACCGCCTCCAAAAGACGACAGCAAAACCAACGCAAGCAAAAAATAACCCCAATTTTGGGAGTGCGGCGACTTGTCGCCGCTTTGTTACACCTCGACTTGTCGAGGTGATTTTTAACATCGACAAGTCGATGTTTATGAAAGCGGTGACAAGTCACCGCACTCCCAAAATTAGATGCATACTATCGCGAAGCGAACTCCCGAAGGGAGTTATTCAATAGTAGCCCAGGGTTCGCAATGCCCTGAAAGGGCATAGCTAACCCTGGGTAAAGTCGTATAAACTATGCACCCCTGAAAGGGGTGCTTCAATCATTTTCAATGAAGCACCCCTTTCAGGGGTGCAATGCTATTCTAATCTGTCCCAGGGTTAACATGCCCTTTCAGGGCATTGTGAACCCTGGGCTACAAATAAATAACTCCCTTCGGGAGTTCGCCTCGCGCCAATCAACATATTTATACTAAAATATGTTCGATTATTTGTTTGTACTGCCGCCGAGGGCGATCCTGCCCATCCTTGTTTTTTTTCTTTGTGATCTTTGTGTCTTTGTGGTGAAACTTCTGACTTCTATTTCTTCTACTTCTCTTTAATCTTTTGCAATAACAGATCGTTCACCACTTGCGGCGACGCCTTACCGCGACTCATCTTCATAATCTGTCCCACAAGGTATCCAAAGGCACGATCTCTGCCCGCTTTGAAATCTGTCACGGACTGCGGATTTTCCGTAATCACCAACTCGACAAGCTTCAAAATTTCGCTCTGGTCATGCAACGGCTGATAGTCAGGGTTTTCCGCAACGATTTGCGAACAATCCTGACTTGGATTGGCGACCATGTCATCGGCAACAGATTTTGCAATCTTACCCGTGATCACTCCTTTGTCGATCATGTCGACCAACTTGCCAACATTTTCCGGAGTTATCCCACTGGTCACAATTGATTTAGTCGATTCTTTATAGCGCCCTGCAAACTCAACTAGAAGCCAGTTGCACAAGCTTCTCGCATTCGAACAGAACTTCAAACACGCATCAAAATAATCGGCAACTTGCTTGTCACTTGCCAAAGCAAAGGCGCTATCTGGAGACAACGCTAACTCTTTTTCGTACCGTTTTTCTCTTTGCATTGGCAATTCTGGCAATGCCGCACGAATCGACTCAATGTAAGCATCTGTCAAAACAATGGGCACAAGGTCTGGTTCAGGGAAATATCTGTAATCATCCGCGCACTCTTTTACGCGCATGAGAACCGCTTTTTTCTGCTCAGGATCCCACCTGAAGGTACATTGGGCAATCACTTCTTTATGATGTTTGGCATGCTGTTCTGTGTACTCTTTAATCTGTCTTTTGATTTCCGCTTCTAAAGCAATTTCCATATTGCTAAAAGAGTTCATGTTTTTGATTTCTGTTTTGTTGCGGAAACCTTTTTCGCCTTCAGGACGCACAGACACGTTCACATCGATACGTAGAGAGCCTTCTTCCATGTTGCAATCCGATGCGTCAATATATTGTAGAATGGCTTTTACAGCCATGGCATAGGCCACAGCCTCTTTTGCGCTGTGCATGCATGGTTCTGAAACGATCTCGATCAGAGGAACACCTGCGCGGTTGTAGTCGACTCCAGCAAAGTTTGTAAAATGTTTTAACATTCCCGCATCATCTTCGAGGTGGACACGGTTGACAGTAAACGACTTTTCTTTGCCTTCGACTTCAGCAACAACAGTGCCTCCACGCACTATTGGCTGGTCATATTGTGTGATTTGGAAGTTGCGTGGACTATCTGGATAGAAATACGATTTGCGATCGAATTTGCTGAACTTAGCAACGTCAGCATTGATGGCACATCCAAATTGCACCGCCTTGCGCACGGCTTCTTTGTTCAAGACAGGTAGTGAGCCCGGTTGGCCTGTACAAACGTCAGTAATATTTGTGTTTGGTTCATCGCCAAAGCGGTTTGGAGCATGACTGAACAGCTTTGATTTCGTGTTCAATTCCGCATGAATTTCCAAACCAATAATCGTTTCCCACTTCATCTATACACCATATGTCTGACTCAAGTTGATTTTAATACGTCTAAATTTATCGCAAAGGCGCAAAGATCCGCAAAGACGCAAAGAAAAACAAACAGGATAAGCAGGATTGCCTTCGGCAGCAAGATAGACAAGATAATTTAATATATTTTTTATTATCTTGCTCATCTTGTCGCTTGCGATCCTACGCATCATGTTTTTGTCTTTTTTAATTTCTGATTTTTTTGTTTCTTTGCGCCTTTGCGTATCTTTGCGTCTTTGCGATAATTTCAGCGTGTAAATACTAAAGCTTTTTACTTAAATAATTCGGGGATGCTCTTGTGAAAACTTGTGGCGCGTTCAAAGCTGTCCGCTGCTTGCAAGACTCTCGCATCCATTTTCTGTGGTCCAATCAATTGCAATCCTACAGGCTTATTATCTTTTGTAAATCCATTCGGAATGCTAATCGCAGGCAACCCTGCAAGATTAATGGCTATCGTATAAATGTCCGCCAGGTACATCTGTAGAGGGTCTTTGATGGCTCCAATTTCAAACGCTGCAAAAGGCGACACAGGTGTTGCTACCAGATCACATTTCTGAAACGCTTCTTTATATTTTTGGATCATCAACGTTCTCACTTTTTGCGCTTTCTTGTAATACGCATCTTGATAGCCTGCTGACAACACATATGTACCCAACAAAATTCTACGTTTTACTTCAGCTCCAAAACCTGCTTCTTTCGATAGATCATACACTTCATCCAACGTCTTTGCCGCAGGAGCCCTCACACCATACCTTATGCCATCAAATCGTGCCAGATTCGTCGACGCTTCCGCTGTTGCCAAGATGTAGTAAACAGCGATCGAATACTTCAATATCGACAGATCCACTTCAACTATGGTGGCTCCAAGCCCTTTCAGCACATCCAAAGAGCGATTGAAAATTTCCATTTGCTCTTTGTCTAAACCCTCAAGAAATTGAAAAGGCACTCCAATTCTAATGCCTTTTAAATTGCCTGTAAATTGCTTCAGAATGTGCTCTGCAGGTTCTGGCAAGCTTGTCGAGTCATGTTCACAATGTCTGCCAATCACTTCCATGGCGAGCGCTGCGTCGCCTGCACTGGTGCTCAAAGGTCCAATCTGATCTAATGATGATCCAAATGCCACCAATCCATAGCGCGAAACCCTTCCATATGTTGGTTTGAAGCCTACAATGCCGCAAAGTGAGGCCGGCTGGCGTATAGAACCCCCGGTATCGCTCCCAAACGCAAGAGGACACAATCTCCCTGCAATGGCTGCTGCTGAACCCCCTGAGGAGCCTCCTGGAGTGCATTTCAAATTCCATGGGTTGTGTGTTTTTTGTAGAGCAGAATTCTCTGTCGAAGAGCCCATAGCAAACTCATCAAGGTTGGTTTTTCCAATAATGATCGCATCAGCTTCTTCCAAAAGACGTGTGACAGTAGAGTCAAAAGGCGCTTTGTAATTTGTCAGAAATTTTGATGCGCATGTCGAAATTTCACCTTTCACATGGATATTATCTTTTAAGGCAACAGGAACTCCGGCGAGTGCTCCTAATTTATCCCCTCTGGCTTTTTTTGCATCCAGCTCACGAGCTTTCTTCAGAGCTCTTTCGTTGAAAACAGCGAGGAAGGCTCCGATTTTTTTATCGTGTGTGGCAATGCGATTGAGAAAATGTTGGACGATGGCTTCTGCAGTCGTTTCGCCGCGAATAAATTTGTCTCTTATTTCCCTTGCCGTAAGTGTATGCATACAACCTTTTCTTATTGATTTTTCATAACAGGTGGAACACGGATCAAACCGCCGGTGTGAGCAGGAGCATTGGCTAAAAAGGTTTCACGCGGTAGTGTGGGGCCTATGGCATCCTCACGCATGACATTGACCATGCTTTCCAGAACGTGATTGCAGGGAGTAACGTTATCCGTGTCGATTTCATTGAGCTGTTCGACATAAGCCAAAACACTTTTTAGCTTATTTAAAAGATCTTCTTGCTCCGCTTCGCTGCAAGCGATACGTGACAATTTTGTTAAATTTTTTATGACTTCTTTATCTAATTTTGCCATCTTTAGGCTCCCGTAAAAACAGACAAGTGTACTTGTAAACTTAAAAAAAGTAAACCGTACACAGTAAACAGAATACAGTAGAAGGTTTAAGCTTAAAAAATAACTACTGTTTACTGTTTACTGTTTACTTTTCATAGCTGTTTCATTGTAAACGGTGCAGATAATGAAATCGAATCCTTAATGATATCTCTGAAACGTAGTTCTGGAGACTTGATCACTTCAGTGCAGTTCCTTTGTAGCAGTAGTAATGAGTAATCCATGGGATCCTGATAAATCTCTTTTCCCTCTTTCAACGCAAAAAGGTAAGGATGACAAATTAATGTCAGCTGATCATTGTCTCTATTCGTGTTCATTCCTCACCTCAAATCACCAATTATTTTTATTTCCTAGATAAATGCTGTTGCTTTAGCCCGTAGGGCGTTTGATTTTAGCCCACAGTGACCGAAGGGAACTGTGGGTAAGCTAGGCTAAACATTTGAGCCCTTTAGGGCGACTGATTTTCCTGCTTTCAGTCGCCCTACGGGCTCAAATGCTTTTATCAATCTACCCACAGTTCCCTACGGTCACTGTGGGCTAAAATTAGACGCCCTACGGGCTTAGCTACATTTATGTATGTAGCAAAGTTATTATGGAATATGAAAAACACATAGATATTAAACATTTGCTTTTTCATAATTCATAATTCAGATTTCATAATTCAAAAAGATCCTGCCATCCTTGTTAAAATTTTTTATCTTTTCATCTGTGACATCTGTGGTTCTTTTCTTCTATCTTTGTGATCTTTGTGCCTTTGTGGTGATTCTTTACTTCGGTCGGGTCCATGGAGTAAGGATTTCGTAACCGGAATCTGTGATTAAAAGAGTGTGTTCCCACTGCGCACTGGCTCTTTTGTCCTTTGTTCGTGCTGTCCACCGATCTAATGGATCCACAATAGCTTCACGAACTCCCGCGTTGATCATCGGTTCAATGGTAAAGGTCATTCCAGGCTGCAGCGGCAAGTTAAAGTTGTTGCGATAATGCGGAATCTGAGGCCCTTCATGAAAGTCCACTCCTACGCCATGACCCACAAACTGATTCACCACAGAACACTTTTTAGAAGTTGCATACGCTTCGATGGTTTCTCCAATGGCGCAAATCGGAACATTCGGCTTTAAAATGGCAATGGATTGCATCAAACTTTCATAAGCCACATCAATTACAAGCTGTTTTTCAGGAGATATCTTTCCAACAGCCACCATGCAACTGCAGTCGCCATAATACCCTTTGTAGATGCATGTAACGTCAATATTAAGGATGTCGCCTTCTTTCAACACTGTTTTGTCGGGGATCCCATGGCAGATCACTTCATTTAGAGAAGTACAAATGCTTTTGGGGAACGGAGGCTCCCCATACCCTAATGGAGCAGGGATGGCTCCTGCTTCGCGATGCAGTTTATCAGCAAAATCGTTGAGTTCTAACGTTGTAATACCCGCTTTGGCTTTGCTGCAAGTGGCTTCAAGAATTTTTACGGCGAGCTTGCACGATTCTCGAATTCCCTGAATTTGTTTCTCATTTTTTATGATGATGTGGTGTTTGCGGTAGTAGTCTTCTTTAAGATCATTTTTGGGTGATATCATAGACGTTTTCTCTTCAGGAAAGTGGCACTGCTTCCATTTTTTTCCGCTTCCGCACCAGCATGGATCATTTCGGCCTATCATTTCAGTACCTATGCATTAAGCAAACAATTTTATCACAGTAGACAGTATACAGTAAACAGTACACAGTAGAAAAGAGGAGAAAGGGGTCAGACGTGGAATCGTGGAATTCTCATCTATCTATGAAACAAGAAAGCTTTGAGAATTCCACGATTCCACGTCTGACCCCTTTTTCTGATATAGTGTATTCCTGTATACTGTTTGCCCTATGAAACCTGAAGATCTGAAATCTCCATTCGTCTGGTCAGAGCGCCATGTTGTCATTCATGATCGCATCTGGTACATCCCTGCGCTTTTCCTGTTTGTTTTTTTCTTGTTGATCTTGTTTTCCTTTTTCTTAGTAATCTTTGTGTCTTCGTGGTGAAAAAGGGATCTTGTTTATATACATTTTGCACCTTAGAGTTAATGCTGGCTATTTCTTAGCATGAGTTTCAAGTTTATTTACCTGATAAGTGAGAGCAGCAATCGCGTCAGCATGTTCTTCAAGTCTAGCTCCATGAACATGAAGATGCGTTTCTGTTGTCTGAATGCGATGATTAACCTCTGTATGATGGGCCTCTGAACCTATTGAAAAGGCATTTTTTGTGTTTTGTGTCACTTTTTGTTTTGACATCTGTAGCTGAACAGAATTGCTGCCAGAAACCTCTTCATCGTCTGTTTGATGCTGTTCCTTAAGTTTGCTGATCTCTCCTTTTAAACTGTTCAATTCCGCTTCTCTATCCTTTTCTTTTTTGGCCATTTCGTCGCGCATTCTCTGCAATTCTAATCTTTCCAGTTTTCTCTCTTCCTCTATTTTGCGTAACAATTCTTCCATATTCGGAGAAAGTGGAGACATAGGCGAAGTCGGAGATTTTGAAGAGACAGCAGTAACAATAGAGGTCGTAGATGTAGAAGTTGGTGACTTGTGAGCAAAACTTGTTCCTAAAACCACTGTAAGAAGTTCTTCTACAGAAGGATTAACTTTGGGTTTTCCTTCTCGGATGGCATTCAGAAGTTTTTCACAATCTTCTACAGCGCGTTGCTTAAGTGGTCCTTTAACATCTTCACCCATCACTGCGGCTTTTATGTCTTTAGCTGCTCCTTTGGCTTTATTCAGAATGCTTATTGGCTGTGATTCGATTTTTAAAATCATCTCTTTTTGAGCAAGCGTCATTTGACGCGCTAATTTTCCTAAACCTGAAATAGCAGTTTCGAAGTCCGGAAACAAAAGAGCAAAACGTTGCACGCCAATCATTTTTTCTCGTGCAGTCCATGTAGAAATAATTCCAGAAAAAATGCCTGTGAATATACTGAAAACAGGGACACGTTTGCCAATCTCGTCAAGACCTTGAGCGACATAATCTATGTTTTCTTTTTTAGAATTTTGTACAAGGCCGCTGCTAATACTTTGACAGGCTATCCATGTTCCTGTCAACAGTCTGGAAAAGAATTCATAATAAGTTTTCGTATCAGAATGCGCATAAATTTCCGTTCGTTCAGCATCTACATCTCCTACGGCGGATTCTAGCTCAAATAGGTGTGTAAGCTGTTCACCATGCCCTTGAATGGCTTTTAAAGTCGCTTCATCAAAAAGCGAAAGTTTATCTGCAAATTTCGCCAAATTTACCAACTGTGATGGGCTCAGAACAGGAGGCGTAGCTGCCGTCATCAAATCATTAGGATTAGAAATAACCCTTGTAGACTGCACTGGAGTGATGGGAGGCGTTACTGGCTTAACTGAGAGCGGTTTTAGAGTGGCTGACGTTGAGGATACGCTGCTTGATGAGACGCGTGTGGCTGCTGTCGTAGAAGTCTCAACAGCAGTGGAGACTGTCGTTGGGTTTGGTTTTTTTATGGCATGTTTCGAAAGAGCAGAGGCTCCAGATAGTAGTTCCATGACTTTAGCGTGTTTTTTTTGTTTTGCCAACGCTAAGGCATCATTACCCTCACTATTTTTAGCATTAATAACTGCTCCACTCATTAACAAAAGTTTGCACATCTCTTCATGACCATTGCGCGCTGCAACATGCAGAGGTGTATCCCCATAAATATCAGCAGCAATGACTAACTTATTGTATTTAACAAATAGCCTTGCAATCTCTATATCTCCTGCTGAGGCAGCAATGTGGAGCACATTTCGACTCCAATAATCTGTAGCGTAAATATCCGGTTCGGTTTTCAGCAATAGTTCACAAACAGCTTTCTGACGATAATCCGCAGCAATTAACAATGGAGATGGGGTCTCTTGATAGCTTCTGGTAACTCTCATACTATAATTAGTAGGCTTAGATTGTAAAACCTTTAAATTACCCTCCGCACATGCCTCAAAATACTGTCCAGGACTGCCATCAGTTCGTAAATCTCCATAGTGGTCGCTCACAGGGATTGAAACTTCCTTTAGCGATTTCTTACCAGCCATACGCGCTTCAAGCATTTCAACAATTAGCTGATAGCGTATCTCCCGAGGAGGTCTTGTCCCCCAAGGAAGTAAAGCTGGATCATTAGGAATAGGAGCAGATGAGCTTGCTTTTGCAAGCGATTCATTTGCTAGATCAAATGCTGTTTTTCCTGCTTCGTTTACAGCATGCACATCGGCACCAGCTTTCAGTAAAACAACACAAGCCATTTCATTGCCGTTGAGAGCCGCAAGATGTAATGAGGTATTTCCTCCTTTATTTCTTGCCTCAAGCAAACCTCTATTTGTAGATAGAACACGTGTGGTTTCATCCTTAAAATTGCTCACTGCTCTACCCAAAGCCGTGTTTCCACTAGAATCTCTTGCTTGAACGTTCGCTTTTGCGTTGATCAAAAGTTGACATATCTTACCGCAGCTTTCTAAAAGTGCTGCTAGCAGTAGCGGAGTATTTCCATCTTTATCTGTTGCTTCCGTGTCAGCACCAGCTTTCAAAAGAATTTCGCACGCCATTTCATTTTGTTTGAGCACATTTGCAATTAAAGGAGTATTTCCTTTGTCATCCGGTAACTCTCGTAAACTTTTATAGGAAGCAAACAGCTCTAATGTTTCTTTTGGTTTAGCATGTTTAGGCATACTCCCCATGCTATCATAGCATATTTGAAGGACATTTCTTCCGTCGCCATCTAAAGCTAATAGATTTGAACCTGCATCCAATAAGGTCCGACAAATGGAATCGAAACCATATCGTGCTGCCGTGTGCAAGGGTGTTTCTTTGTTAAAACCATGTTCCTCTTGTAACTCTTTGAACTGAAGAAAATATCCCACCGTTGTTGCTTGGCCTGCATAAGCAGCAACATGAAGAGGATTTCCAGAGAAATTTCTTGCTCGAATGTTTGCACGAGCTTTTACTAATGCTTCGCACATAGCACGATGGCCTGTACGTGATGCAATAAGTAATGGTGTGTCACCGCTACTGCTTGCACTATCTCGAGATTCAAGGAACTCTAGAAATAGGGGTACAAGTTCAGTTCTGCCCTCCTGGGCAGCCAAATGGAGTGGACTCCTCCCTTGATTGTCAGTACATTGAAAAGGACGCGACGCTATATTAATAATTTGTTCACAAATGGCCTTATATCCTTTTTCAGCAGCAATAAGCAAAGGGTTATTGTCGTCATCATATTTAAAGCTTAAATACGGATTATTAACTGCAAAATTGACCATATCGGTTCTTCCATTCTTGAAAGCCAGGTGGAAAAAATTACGCTTATCGAAGGCGAGAGCCTTCGGATTTGCGCCATTTTCAAGGAGTAATCTACATGCTTCTTGCTTGCAAAGAAAAGCAGCTAAAAGTAGTGGAGTGAATCCTTGCTTATCTGGGACCTCGAGTAAAGAATTGTGAATGTTGAAAGAACTCTTAAAATATGTCGTAAAATAATGAACTGTGGCCATTCTATCTTGAGCTACAGCAGAGTGAAGAACTGTATGTCCTTCAAAATTTTTGGCTTGAGTATTCGCGCCATAAGTATCTATCAAAGTCTTACAAATTTCCACGTGGCCAGCGCCTGAAGCTTCATGCAGCGGAGTATTTCCGAAAATGTCTTGAGCTTCGCGCATGTTTTTGTGAGAAGCAAACATTTGTACAATTTCTAAATTTCCTAGTTTAGCAGCAATGTGAAGAGCATTTTGTCCATTTTTCTTTTTAGCTGCGATGTCAGCGCCGGCATTTATTAATATAGTACAAGCTTCTTTATGACCTTTGGCAACAGCGTAAAGAAAGGGAGTATTGCCTCTACTATCTCTGGATTCTAAAAGATCTTTTTTCGAAGGTAGAAGAGCTCTAAGTTTAGTAATATCTCCTGCTTCAGCAGCGAGATGGAGTTCATTACGCTCTTCCTTATGGGTTTCACTATTCCTTCTGAGCGAGACTTGAGCTATTGTATCGATCTTATGATTTTTATCTGGCTTTGGGGGGATAACAGGTTTTGCAGAGATGCTTAAAGATATGCCAGAAGGCATTTGAATAAAAGTTGAACTGCCATTCCCATTACCTAATTTACCTGTATTTCCAAACATAGAATCTTCCTTGCAAACTGTTTTTTTCTGGTAAAAATAACAAAGTAAATATTTGCGTACAAGACGCGACATATAAAGTGTCAGATAAGAGCCAGAAAAGCGACACGACCAAGCAAACAGTATACAGTAGAATTCTCAAGCAAAAAAATAACTACCGTATACTGTTTACTGTATACTGTTTACTTCTGTATACTGTTTGCCCTATGAAACCTGAAGACCTGAAATCTCCATTTGTCTGGTCAGAGCGCCATGTTGTCATCCATGATCGCATCTGGTATATCCCTGCGCTTTGTGACTATGAAACGTTTGCTTTTCCTGGATGGGACTCAGCTGAAATTTTTGGAAATACGCATCCTGTAAACATCGAATATTGTAGTGGTAATGGAGCCTGGATTGCCGCAAAAGCGCAGGAAAATCCAGACCTCAACTGGGTGGCTGTTGAGCGCAAATTTGAAAGAGTGCGCAAAATTTGGTCAAAAATAAAAAACAAAAATCTTTCGAATCTATTGGTTGTTTGTGGAGAAGGACATCAATTTACAAGCGCTTTCGTCAAAGAAAATAGCATCGACAATATTTATATTAATTTTCCAGACCCATGGCCAAAAAGAAAGCATGAAAAACATCGAATCATTCAAAAGCCATTTGTAGCAGAACTACAGCGCATATTGAAGCCTTCAGGCATATTTACATTTGTTACAGATGATGCTCCATTTTCCAATTGGACAATAAAAATTGTGTGTGCAAATAGTGGCTTCACGCCATGTTATGAGAAGCCTTTTTATATTACTGAGTATCCCGGTTATGGCACTTCCTATTTTGAAGAGCTCTGGCGTGAAAAAGGCCGCCTCGTCCGTTACCAACAGTATAAAAAAATGGTCTGATTTTGTAATGTCTGAATTATCGCAAAGGCGCAAAGGCACGCAAAGGCGCAAAGAAAAAAAAGAAAGTAAAAATAGAAGTCAGAAGTCAGAAGCCAGAATAATTTTTTTAGCGCGAAGCGTTTGGAGTGCGAAATGAAGTTTTGCTTTTTGGCACTAGATTGGTTCTAAATTAATCGTTATGCAACAATAACCCTTCTGACTTCCGACTTCTGACTTCTGTCTTCTGAATGCTTTTTCTTTGCGTCTTTGCGGGCCTTTGCGCCTTTGCGATTTTTTAGAGTGTATATCAAAAAGATTCTAACATTATGAAAATTGTTCAGGATAATGGTTTGTTGTTAGATGTTGATTTGGTTGCTGAGAAAAAGAAAATTGCTTCTCACAACTACCCTAGAAAGGAATTAGCGGAATTCCTCTTTGCTTACAATCAACAGATCGGCAACGACAAAGCCGCTTTAGAAAATTGTCAAAAATTAGCTGCGCTTAATTCTTTTTGTATCGTCACAGGCCAACAGCTTGGTCTGATGGGAGGCCCCTCTTACACCATTCTAAAGGCCATCACATGTCTCATGGCAGCCCGTGAATATAATGCCATTCCCATTTTTTGGCTTGCTACGGAAGACCACGACATCTCCGAAATTAATCACACGGTCATCGTCAATGCCTTAGGAAATTTGCAATACTTTCACCTTCCGCTACCAAAAGATGGTACCGCTGTAGAAGACCTAACATTGTCTGAACACTCTATCAGTGTCATTTCCGATTTTCTAAAGACAATAAATAAAACTGAATGGCTTCCTACACTAACTCCTGGAGCTTCTTATGCGCACATTATGGCATCATTTTTATCCCGTTTATTTGCCAATACAGGACTCGTATTTCTCGAACCCAAATTGTTACGACCTTTAGCGAGATCATTCTTTAAAACCGAAATTCTCAAGTCTAAAGAAATTGAATCGCTTCTTCACAAAAGTAGCGAGAAAATTAGAGATTCAGGCGAGCAACCGCCGCTAGCCGTAAACAGCACGAATTTATTCTTAAAAAATGATCGCGGATTGCGCAAAAAAATTAAACGCGAAGAAGGATTATTCTTTGTCGATAAAGATTCCAATACAGAAAAGCAGCTCCTAGATATTGCAGAAACAAATCCAGAACGTTTTAGCACTAATGTTGCTGCACGACCATTAATGCAAAGTGCCCTCATCCCTACTCTAGCATATGTTTCAGGGCCTAACGAAAATGAGTATTTCAAACAGTTAAAGGACTATTTCGACTTTCATCATGTTCCCATGCCTACTATTATTCCTAGGTTGTCGGCAACGTTTATTCCTGCTCACGCACATCTGTTATTAGAGAAAATCGGATTAAATCCTGCGGAGCCCCTACCATTGCATTGGGATGAGTTATTTTTGGAATTACAGTCACTGCCAGAAAACCAGAGGAAAGAAATTGTGCATTCGAAAGGAATTCCGTATAATGCCCTGCATCTATTACGAAACCTTCTACACCCCAATGAAAAGCCGCAAGAAAGGGTTCTGAACGGAGCAGCATTTATTGCTGAATCAGAAGAAAATCTTGTGCACTATTTTTTAACTCACGCCAATTGGAAAAATAACTCCACTATCTACTGTTATCTATGAATAAAACATTCTATCTCATTAATGAGTCTTCTGAAAAACCGATTCGCATATACAATTCCAAAAGGGTTCTAGAGCTTATTCCCCCTGGATTTCACGCTGCCACAGTACTCTTAGATGGCACCCTTCAATCCGATCTAAATTGGAAACAAGGAAGCGAATCGGCAAAAAAATTCATGGCCCAAGGATTGAAAATTTTTTGGGAATTGGATCTTGGTTTATTTGCAAAGTTGCAAGAACCCTTGTCGGATCAGATGCAATTTCAGGCTTTGCAGATATCTTTAAAGCACTTTCGTGATACAGTATGGAAAGAGTTTGAGCATCATACAGTAGGCATTTCCATTTTTATTGGAACAACGGACTTTGCCAAACAGATGAAATGGAATAATGATCAAATCGATAACTTGCAGCTCTGGTTAAAAGAACTGTACCAGACTCCAGAGAAGCTTTCAGAGCAACTTGAGGGTTTAGTCAAAAGTTTTCAAGACATTCAGCCGGACCTTTTGCAACAGACTGTTTTTGGAAAATCCTTATTGAAACTATTTTGTCGGAATGCTTTTTTTGAGTATGCCGAGTTATTAGCGCGATCTCTTCCGCCGGAGATTCCGGTTTATCTGTTGTTTGATCCTTCACCAACTCAGGACATTTACCTGTTGGCTAATATGATAGCGCAAGATAATTTTGATTCTTTGCATTTTGGAATAACAACTCCCAACTATCCGATTTATACTTTTACGAATCATATTCAGGCGATATTAGAAAGCCATATGACGTATGATATTCCTGTGCAAAAGCCTACAACAGCCATCTGTTTGCCTCCACAACAGTTCTTCAACAAAGAAAATTACATTTCATTTCACGAAATTATTGATGACTTAAAACAACAAAATACCCAATTCCGAATCATCCCAGAAAACACACTTACAACCAGCTGGGAAGGCATTGATACTCTCATTATCCTACCCGACAGCGTTACACCCCAAGGCAAGCGCAAGCTCCAAGGCTTCACCGCCGCCTCCGGCAAGATCCAAGCTTACGTGAATACATGCTGAAATTATCGCAAAGACACAAAGATTCGCAAAGGCGCAAAGAAAAAAGAAGAAAAAATTTGTTTGAGATAATATGAGAATTTATTAAAAAAGAGAGGAAAAAATCGAATTGAATATTGATTATGGAAAATGAGTTGTCATACAAGATTATCGGTGCTGCAATTGAAGTTCATAAGGCTTTAGGAGGCCCAGGCCTGATTGAGAGCATATATCAAGATGCCTTCTGTCATGAACTTTCATTACAGGGATTAAATTGCAAAAGACAGGTGCCTGTTCAGGTGATATATAAAGACATACTGATCAAGGACCCATTATTCATAGATATCCTTGTTGAGGATAAAGTAATTATTGAAGTCAAATCTACAGAGAAGAATCATCCGATTTTTGAATCTCAAATCTTAACTTATTTACGTTTAACAGGAAAAAAGCTTGGATTGATTATCAATTTCGGTCAAAGTCAACTAAAAGATGGCATAACACGAATTGTCAATGACCTATATGAATTTCCTTAAATTTGATTGGAGATGCTGATCGTAAAGAAAAAGTAGTCTTGTTTAACTAAGAATTTAGTTCCATTTTTTTTTGTCTTTTTCTTCTTTTTTTCTTTGCGCCTTTGCGGATCTTTGTGTCTTTGCGATAATCTCAGAGTGTATTAATATTAGCTTGTGAGCCTACTATGCATATGTTTTCACAGTATCATGCGACGGAAAAACTTAAAAAACTCGCTCAACACCCGATCGACTTAACCCAACCTGGTAGCTTGACTCCGGAAAGAATCCAAAAATTCAGCTCCGCGGCTTGCGGCTTTAAATTTCTGTACGCTACAGAACGCGTCACAGAGCATGTGATGCAATCTCTTACCGATCTCGCGCGCGAATCCAATGCGCTCAATCAGATGAAGCAGATGCAAGATGGTGAGGTCGTCAACTTTATCCATAATTTCCCCAGCGAAAATCGTCCTGCGCTCCATACTGCCACACGTGACTTCTTCGAAAATCAGAATCCTTCTGAAAAGGCAAAAGAAGCCGCACACCTATGCTTAAACGAAATCAACAAGCTTAAAGCCTTCATGAAAACAATTGAGTCCGAAAACCGTTTCACGGATCTCATCATGATCGGAATAGGCGGCTCCGACTTGGGTCCTAGAGCTCATTTTATTGCTCTACAGCATTTGAAAAAGCCAAATGTTAACATTCACTTCATTTCCAACATCGATCCTGATGAAACAGCACTTGTCTTACGTAGTGTCAATTTGAAGAAAACTTTAGTCGTTATCGTCTCTAAAACAGGCACAACATTAGAAACGTTAACTAACGAAGCGATCGTCAGAAATAGATTAGAACAGGAAAAATTAGATCCAGCCAAACATATTGTCACCATCTCCATGCCAGGAAGCCCTTTGGATAATCCAGAGAAATACCTGGAGCGCTTTTACATCTGGGATTGGATCGGTGGTCGCTTCTCGACAACAGCGATGGTCGGTGGAGTCCTTCTCTCTTTTGCATTAGGTTTTGATGTGTATTGGGAATTCTTGCGCGGAGCCAACTGCATGGATAAAGCCACTTTAAACATGGATGTCAAACAGAATTTGCCTCTCCTTGGAGCTTTGATTGGAATATGGAATCGCAACTTTTTGCATTATCCAACTTTAGCGATCATTCCTTATTCTCAAGCCCTCACACGCTATCCTGCGCACATTCAGCAACTGGATATGGAATCGCATGGTAAAAGAATCGATATCTATGGAAATACCGTAAACTATGAAACGGGCCCTGTCATATGGGGTGAACCAGGAACGAATGCTCAGCACTCTTTCTTTCAATTGCTGCATCAAGGCACAGACGTTGTTCCAGTAGAATTTATTGGATTCACAGAATCTCAAACAGGAGAAGATTTTAAGTTTGAAGGAACAACCTCACAGGAAAAATTATTAGCAAATCTTTTCGCTCAAAATCTTGCGTTGGCATTGGGTCAAAAAAATGATAATCCTAACAAAGTATTTCCCGGAAATCGTCCTTCACACATACTCCTCGCTAAACAATTGACACCCTTTACATTGGGATGTTTATTATCCTATTTTGAGCACAAAATTGCCTTTCAAGGCTTTATCTGGAACATCAATTCTTTCGACCAAGAAGGAGTCCAATTAGGCAAAGTCACGGCAAATAAAATTATTGCTCGCCTAGCAAATAAATCCTCAGAACCGTATCCTCTTGGCGACGCCCTTTTAGCAAACTTAGAGTTTTAATCTATACACGCTGAAATTATCGCAAAGACGCAAAGGTTCGCAAAGGCGCAAAGAAAAGAAGAGACAATAGAGGATGATAAATAGAAATTAAATTTTATCTTGCTGCCGAAGGCGATCTTGCTCATCCTTGTCAAAACATTTTATTTCTTTTATTTTTCTTTGCGTCTTTGCGGATCTTTGTGCCTTTGCGATTATCTCAGCGTTAACTGCAGTAGCTTGTGACAGGTAATATGAACACAAACAAAATACCGTTTCAGTTGGAAATCCCAAAACGTAGCCACACATGCTCCTCGAAGGGGGAAACGTTTGTTCCTGGTGCAGAATATTACTCTATCGTTTTGGATGGTGATGCCGGATTGCTTCAACGCAGAGACTTCTGTACGGGCTGCTGGGAGAACTCCGCAAAAAAAGAATGGCTCCCAGAAGCGCGCAGCAACTGGAAATCTGTTGTTCCAAAAAAAGCTGAAGTGCCTAAAAAAGTTGAAAAGAATGAAGAACACGTTTTAGAGCTACTGAAAGAAGCATTAAATGCAGAAGGTTCTGAAGCACAAGCGGAAGCTTTTTTGTTGGCGTTGTATTTGGCAAGAAAAAAGCAAATCTACCTACGCCAACAATTGAAAGATGCCAATGGAGAGCTCATTAGCCTCTACGAAGTTGCTGCAACGGAAGAGATGCTGTGCGTGAGACGTTGTGCATTATCTGCGCTGCAAATGGATTCCATACAGAAAAGACTCATGGATCAGCTCAATGGATGACGCGATTGCGGAATTCTTAAGTTACATCGCATCAGAAAAAGGGTTAGCAAAAAATAGTGTCGAAGCATACCGACGCGATATCAATGCCTTCACAGCCTATCTAGAACAGATTAAGATCGATTCTTTTGAAAAGTTAGAATCCTCACATATTGTCGCTTTCATGGCTGATATGAAAGCAAAAAATTATGCCATCGCTTCGATCTGTCGCGCCATGGTGGCCATCAAAGTGATGTGTCGCTTTTTTAAGCGCGAAAAAATCACAACGCAGAATCCTGCCCTTCTTTTAGAGACTCCTAAGTTGTGGCAAATCATTCCCAATGTGCTTTCAGGTGATGAAATCGAGCGATTGCTGCAACAGCCTGATGCCGCATCATTGATTGGATCGCGTGATAAAGCCATCTTAGAAATTTTGTACAGCAGTGGACTTCGTGTCAGCGAAGTGTGTCAGCTCAAAATACATGATGTGGGTGACACGTTTGTCAAAATTATGGGAAAGGGCAGAAAGGAGCGCTTGGTGCCTATTGGAAAAGCTGCCATTGCTGCCATAGATCATTATTCTAGTTTGAGAAAAGTCGAGTGGGAAAAGCAAGAAAACCTGTTTTTAAGTAAGTCTGGAAAGGGTTTGGATCGCATTGCGGTGTGGCGTATGGTTAAGAGTCATGCAAAGCATGCAGGAATTATGAAATCGATCTCACCGCACTCTTTGAGGCACTCTTTTGCGACGCATCTGTTGGATAACGGAGCAGACCTTCGTGTGATTCAAGAGATGCTTGGACACAGCAGCATCAGCAGTACTGACAGGTACACACATATCAGCCGTACCCATCTACAAGAGTCCTTCAACAAGTTTTCTAACGTCTTTCAGTAGCAAAAGCTATTCGTGAACGTGCCCGTGCCTGTGCCTGTGCCCATATGCGTTAAGCTAAGGATCTTGATCATGATCTTAATCTTCCTTTCAATAACGCGATGCGTAAGTTTTTCCTAACTTGTTTCGCCAGTTCCTGGCTCAATGTATTAGCACACCTACCGTAGACTCGCTGCGCTCATCTACGGCTAGCATATGTCATCGCTTCGCGACTATTTATCGCTTCGCGATTTTTTTTAATAGCATTTAGCTGACACATGGTAACAATCACGCAGCGACAAAAAAAGCCTTTAAGCAGAAACCACGAAGTGGTAATTAGTCGCGAAGCGATGACATATGCTAGCCGTAGATGACGAGCGAAGCGAGGAGTCTACGGTAGATTAGCTAATACATTGAGCCAGGAACTGGCGACACAATAAAAAAACTTGCAAAACACGTAAAAGATGGAATAATTAAGATCATGATCATGATCATGATCAAGATCAAGATTAAGAACCTTAGCTTAACGCGTATGGGCCCATGCCCGTGAGCGTGCCCGAGGATCAAAGCTGCTATGGCATATGTGTAGGCCTATTTTTGCTGAAATCTTTGTCTCGGGCACGGGCACGCACACGGGCACGGGCACGATGAATAGTACATATGTTAGGTTCGGAAAGTTATTGTGGGATGAGGGTGATAATTACTTCACCAACCTATAAGCCTGATCCATTTTTTCTTCGATGATGTCATCTGCCCAGAAGTTATTATTGTACATCTTGTACAAGCCGTAAGCGGAAATCGCAAAACCTAAGCCCATCAAAGGTAAGCCTGTGACCGCAGCTAATCCCAGTTTGATAAGGATGGGAGTGGCAATTTCTATCACTTTCGCCACCAAGATCATGTTTAACCAACGCCCAGTAATCTGTCCTTTTTCTTTTTCGAGATGGAGACACTCTAGTTTCAATTCTTGTGAGCGAATGATATTTCTCATGCGAGCTAAGTTTGCATCCAACGAAATGTTAGTAACGTTTATTGTTTTAAGGCTATCTGAGAGATCTTTTGCACTTGCTTCTTGATCTCTCATTTCCGCAAGAGTCGTTGAAAGACGTTTGATTGCTTGCTCTTTTTCCGACAATTTTATCAGTTGAGTCCACTTGTAAAAGACAGTGGATAAGGTATCGGAGAGTATTTTGGCAGGAGCAAACCAAGCAAGAGTTGTAGCGGAAAGGGCAAACGGCAAGATTTTCCATTGGTCAAAGATGGAGATAATTCCAAGGAGTTCGTAAACAATGAAAGAGATCGTCATGGCAGATTCTGTCCACCTTGCATCTTTATCAAAAGCCCAATCCACGACACAATTCAATGAGTATGAGTAGCCTAATCCTTTAGCGATTGTTGTGAGAAAATTGATGCTAGGAGGCGTCGCTAATTTGGATTGCACAATAGCAGTAATAATTTTTTGAAGATTTGTGACTGTGCGGTAGGAGCGGCGAGCGCATTCTGTGACTAAAGTGACTCGATTATAGCGTGTTAATAGGTCAGTTTTTTGGTACTCTTCTTCGCGCTGCTTTTTATTTCGACATATGGATGTAGCAGCATTGTGAAACGATTGATCTAATAAGCAAGGATTATTAATTATCATTATTATTCCTTACT
>Ga0206902_10010_pt1 | contig 54453 bp, 47 predicted proteins | sample Alteio_BWOrgHeat_44_FD_153242 | JGI IMG/M metagenome (GOLD analysis project Ga0206902, IMG submission 153242) | Enriched cells from forest soil in Barre Woods Harvard Forest LTER site, Petersham, Massachusetts, United States -... | ecosystem: Environmental > Terrestrial > Soil > Temperate forest >... | reverse complement strand
CCAAGCTCGTGATAACACTGTACCAATGGTTTAATTATTTCTGTAATAAAGCTAGCATCTTGCTCTGGCACGCGTTTTAAAATTTTAATGGCTTGTTTATAATCACAGTGTTTGATTTTAATATTTGCGAGCATCAGACTTGCACGCACAGAGCATTTATCAATATGCAAAGCTTGTTTAATAGAACTGAGTGCAGCAAGTTCATCATTTACTTTTAAAGCTTGATGCGCTTTTTCACAATAATAATGTGCTGCTTGTCCATGCAGATGAGTGCCAATGATTGATTCTAACCTGTTCGTAATATCTATGGCTTTATCCCAGGCTTTTTCTTGCTGATAAATAGTCAACAAACCACGCAAGCTACTAACTTCACAACCACCACTAACTTCTAAAACCTGGAGAAAAATCTGTTCGGAGCGATCAAACAAACCGGCACTTAAATAATCTTGGCCTAAAGCCATCAACGCATCTTTGTGTTGCATGATGGTTAGTTGTGGTCGTGCGACCAAATTTTGATGTACCCGGATAGCGCGGTCAACCTCCCCGCGACGGCGAAATAGACTGCCTAAAGCAAGATGAGTTTCAACAGTATCACTGTCAACTTCAAGTAATTTAATAAAAACATCAACTGCCTTGTCAGGCTGCTCATTTAATAAATAATTGAGGCCAACAACATATTCTTGAGAAAGAGTAGCATGCCTAGCACAACGGCCGCTACGAACATAATAACGATACGCAAACCACCAACCAGAACAAGCCGCCACAGGCAGTAATAATGGCCACAAATCGAACATGGATAGCTCCAAGAATTATAGGGCATTAAACAAAGTTTGAATGTTTTTTCAATTCTTGCTCCATAAACTGCAACTGCTTTTTCATCCTACGATTATCTAATTTGATGCGCCAAAAACTACTAAAAACTAACATCACTCCCACTATCATTCCAATGCCTAACGCAAACAACATAAATAACGCTACAGGCCAGTTAAATTTAATAAAATAAAAATCAACTGGCACAGAACTTGAGTTGAGTACAGAAAAACTAATGCCGATTATAATAAGTACACTATACAACACTATTCTTATAATCCGCATTAATAATAGCTCCTAAACTCTGACTCTAGTGGCGCTTTTATGAACGTCATTGCGAACCGAAGGTGAAGCAATGACGTAGCCTGATTCTCAGTACCATTAAACTCTGACCTCTACTCATCAGTTTTATTATTACTTGCCAATTGTTCCTTCATTAAATCACCAAGTGTTGTCGTTGCTGATTCACTGGTACGTGCATATTTCTTGATAGAATCAGCATGCTCATCTGCATCTTTAGCTTTAATAGACAATGTCACTATGCGATTTTTCTTATCAACTGTCATGATTTTTGCTTCAATTTCATCGCCTTCTTTTAGCACTTGCGTAGCATCATCAACTTTCTCGTCTGATAACTCAGTCGCTTTGATAGTACCAATCACATCTTCAGATAATTTAACAGTAACAAGTTTAGGCTCTACAGCACTCACGATACCTTTAACAATAGCGCCTTTACCAAACTGCTCGGTATAACTTACAAACTCATCACCTTCTAATTGTTTTAAGCCTAAAGAAATTCTTTCTCGTTCAGGATCAATTGCTAAAATAACCGCTTCTAACTCTTGTCCTTTCTTAAATTGTTTCACCGCTTCTTCACCAGGAATATTCCAGGAAATATCAGATAAATGTACTAACCCGTCGATATCTCCATCCATGCCAATAAATATACCAAAATCGGTAATAGAACGAATCTTACCGGTGACTTTTTCTCCCTTAGTATGCGCCTCTGCAAAATTATGCCACGGATTACCTAAACATTGCTTCATACCTAAAGAAATTCTACGACGTTCTGAATCAATTTCCAACACCATCACCGCAACTACATCTCCAAGAGAAACAACTTTATTAGGATGTACATTTTTATTAGTCCAATCCATCTCAGACATATGCACCAAGCCTTCAACACCATCTTCAATTTCCACAAAACAACCATAATCAGTAATATTAGTAACCTTACCTTCTAAACGCTTACCTACAGGATAACGCTCTACTAAATCTACCCATGGATCACTACCTAATTGCTTCATACCTAATGAAACACGATTACGTGAGGAATCGAAACTTAAGACCTTCACTTTCACATCTTGACCAACAGTCAGTAATTCGCTTGGATGTTTCACACGTTTCCAAGAAATGTCTGTGATATGCAGCAAACCATCAATGCCACCTAAATCAATAAATGCACCATAATCTGTCAGATTTTTTACTACGCCTTCTAACACTTGGCCATCATGCAATGATTCAAGCAATGCCTGCCTGTCTGCACTACTTTCTTCTTCTACTACCGCGCGACGTGATACCACAATGTTATTGCGCTTCAAATCCATTTTAATAACTTTAAATTCCATCTCTTTGCCTTCTATATATGATGTATCACGTACTGGACGCACATCAACTAATGAACCTGGCAAAAATGCACGAATTGAACCAATCTCAACTGTAAATCCACCTTTAACCTTACCAGAGATAAGACCAACAACCGTTTCATTCTTTTCATGAGATTTAGAAAGTCTACGCCAAGCTTCCTGACGTTTCGCTTTTTCTCTAGATAATAATGTTTCACCATTACCATCTTCTACAGAATCCAAGGCAACCTCAACTGTATCACCTATCTGAATTTCTAGTTTGCCATGTGCATCAAAAAATTCCTCAACAGGAACCACACCTTCGGATTTTAATCCGACATGTAATGTCACATAATCATCCTCAATCCCTACTACTTTCGCAGGAATAATGGCTCCGGGATAAAATTGAACACCAGCCATACTTTGTTCAAACAATTCACTAAAAGATTCAGACATATGATTCACTCTACTATAAACACTTGGATACAATTGCATCTCAAGAAAATTAATAAAAAAATAACACGCCAAATACTATTTGTACCTAGCCCCAATAGACAATGTCATTAATTTAAGGAAAATACTTTATCCCGTCATTGCGAACCGTAGGTGAAGCAATCCAGAGTACGGAGCGCTGAACTCCTAGATTGCTTCACCTACGGTTCGCAATGACGGAGACTTAACTTAATGGCAATAACCACAATCCTACGCATTATAAATCATTCACCACCTGTAACACAAGATTAAACACTTGATCTATAGTTAAACCCGTTGTATCAATCAATACCGCATCATGTGCTGGCTTTAATGGGGCGTAACTACGCTCTGTATCACGGGCGTCTCTCTGCACTAACTCATCAAGAACCCTCGCGAGACTAACATTGTTTTGCACTGCTTGCAACTGCAAATAACGTCGCCTAGCTCTTTCCTCGACAGACGCATCTAAATATAACTTGACTTTAGCTGTAGGAAACACCACGGTGCCCATGTCTCTACCATCTGCCACTAATCCAGGTTTTTTCGCAAAAGCGCGTTGCCGTGCTAACAATGCATCACGCACCTCTTTGAAGATTGATATCTTTGAAGCAAGCTGCCCACACTCTTCTGTGCGGATCTCTTTAGTAACATTTTCTCCATGGAGAAGAACCACAAAATTCTGCTCATTATCAACAGTAAAATTCACGTCAAAAGTTTTAGCGATAGCCGCAATACTAGTAACATCGCTTATATCAATACCGGATCTGTGCACTGCTAAAGCTAACACTCTATATAGTGAACCACTATCTAAACAATGCCATCTCAAGTGCCTACTAAGCATTCTACAAATGGTACCTTTACCTGTTCCGCTAGGGCCATCTAATGTGATTACTGGAACTATTTGCTGTGTATTCATAATTATCTTATAGTTAACGCGCTATTCGCAAAGTTTAAAATGGCATTATATTTAAATTCACGGTATTCGCCAATTGTACAAAATTAGGAAATGATGTTTTAATGGATTCTGTATTTAATATAGTTACTGGTGTAGAAGCCGCCGCACCTGCAATAACAAAAGACATCGCAATACGATGATCCATATAACTATCAACCGTTCCGCCATGCAAACTACCACCACGAATCAATACACCATCATCTAAATCTTCTGCATCAATACCTAAAGTTTGTAACCCTTGCACCATTGCTAATATACGATCACTCTCTTTATGACGCAGTTCACGTGCACCACGTAATACTGTTTGACCTTCGGCACACGCTGCTGCAATAAAAATTATCGGAAATTCATCAATTGCTAATGGCACTAATGCTTCTGGTATTACAATCCCACGAATAGGTGCATATTTTACAATTAAATCACCTACTAATTCTTCCCCATACATCTCTGTCTTAATAATCGTAATATCAGCGCCCATCTGTTGTAAAATCTTAATAATGCCAATACGAGTATTATTTAACCCCACTTGTTTAATTTGTAATACCGAACCTGGGATAATAGTTGCTGCAACGATAAAAAAAGCGGCGGCAGAAATATCGCCGGGTACTATAATTTCGGTACCAACACCATTGCCACTAGTAATCATACTCATATTTTCGGCTTGATGGATAGGATAAGATAATGTAGACATCATACGCTCTGTATGATCGCGTGTAGGTTTTGATTCAATTATACAAGTTTCGCCATGTGCATATAAACCGGCTAGCAATAAACATGACTTCACTTGTGCACTAGCTATCGGCATAGTATACCTAATACCATGCAAAGTTTTACCACCATAAATCGAGAGTGGTGCACAACCATTAGTGGTGCTTATCTCCGCACCCATTTGCATTAAAGGCTGACTAATACGCTCCATAGGACGCGTACATAAACTCTCATCACCAGTCAATTGACTATCAAATGCTTGACCTACCAATATGCCTGCTAATAACCTCATGGTGGTTCCAGAGTTACCGCAATCAATAATTTGCTGCGGCTTTTGTAAACCATATTTACCAACACCGTGTATTACTACACATTGGGAAGTTGGCCCATCAATATGCACGCCCATAGCTTGGAAAGCGCGTAGCGTCATCAGACAATCCTCACCATCTAAAAAGCCACGTACAGATGTGATGCCTTCTGCAATAGCTCCTAACATAATAGCGCGGTGTGAAATAGATTTATCACCAGGTACAATGATGTTGCCACTCACTGGAGATGTTGCTGGTAAACTACGCATGAGCCGCAAATTTTTCCATAAATGCAATCAATGCTTGCACACCAGAAATAGGCATGGAATTATACAAACTTGCGCGCAATCCACCTACTACACTATGTCCACGTAGTGCATATAAGCCATGTTGTTCTGCTTGTGCAAGAAACTGCGGCTCTTGCGCTCTATCAACTATAGAAAAACAGACATTCATAAGCGAACGATATGGCTCTGCCACTAACGCCGTATAAAAAGTAGAAGAATCTATATAATCATATAACAATTGTGCTTTTTCCATATTACGCTGTTGTAGAACTGCGACTCCGCCCTCTGCTTTAACCCATTGCAGCATTTTAGCCACCATATAATAAGTAAACATAGGCGGCGTTGCATATAAAGAATTATGTTGCGCCCACACTCGATAATCTAACGCGCTAGGCAGATTCGCGGCTGTTATCTGTGCTAACAAATCATCTCGGATAATCACTAGCGTCATGCCAGCCGCGCCTAAATTTTTAGCAGTGCTCGCAAAAATCATCCCAAAATCCTTTACAGAAATCTGTTCACTCAAAATACATGAACTCATATCTGCTACCAAAGGCAGATTATCTGGCACTGTAGGAAGAGTATGATAACGCACGCCACGCAAAGTCTCATTTGGCGTGTAATATAAATAAGCTAGATCTGCAGATAACTGCAATTCATCTACATCTGGTGTACGCACGCAATCACTATTAGTAAATGCACTAGCTACACAAGAGGCCGATGCCACCTTACACGCCTCTTCATACGCCATCTTTGACCAATGTCCAGATAATAAATAACCTCCGCGTTGACCTACAAACAACAAATTCATGGGGATCATGGCAAACTGCGCACGTGCTGGCACGCCCAAAAACAATAAATGATAATTATCTGGGATAACAAGTAATTCACGCACATCCAGCATAGCTTGATGTGATAATGCTTGAAACTCTGCAGTACGATGGCCAATTTCCAGTATAGAGCGTCGCATTCCATTCCAATCTAATAACTCATCTTGCACTTCATGTAATAGTGACGGTGGCAACATAGACGGCCCAGCAGCGAAATTATAGTATGGCTTACGCACAACGTCGATCTCCTAGCGCGGTGCGTAGGTTGAGTTCAACCCAACCTACGGCACTTCACATTCATTCATCATCACTTTCAATTACTTCTACGTCACCACACTTTAACTCATCAATCTTCTGCATACCAACCACATGCTCACCAGCAGATAAATTAATCAACTTAACTCCCTGCGTATTGCGGCCAATAACAGAGATTTCTGCAACTTTCATGCGCACTAATATGCCTTGGTCCGTAATTAGCATGGCTTCATCAGAATCTGCTACTTGCAATGCGCTCACTACCAGGCCATTACGCTCATTTACTTGTATAGAAATAACCCCTTGACCACCACGACCAGTCACCCGATATTCGCTAAGCTCTGTGCGCTTACCATAACCTGCCTCAGTTGCCGTCAAAATTGTTCCTTCTGCGCGCGCTACCACTAGAGAAATTACTACTTGGCCCTTACCCAACGTGATCCCTTTAACACCACGCGCGGTTCTACCAAGAATACGAATTAAGTTTTCATTAAACCGAATTACCTTACCAGCATCAGAAAATAACATAATATCTTTCGTGGCATCAGTAATATCTACACCGACTAAACAATCACCTTCATCAAGTGCAATAGCAATTATCCCGTTAGATCGCGGACGACTAAATGCCGTTAAGGCGACTTTTTTCACTATGCCAAACTTAGTCGCCATAAATACAAAATGACCATCGTCATAAGTTCGTACTGGCAACATAGCATGAATCATCTCACCAGTTGCTAATGGCAAAATATTCACAATCGGCCTACCACGTGATGTACGACTTGCTAAGGGTAATTCATAAGCTTTTAACCAATATAACTTACCATAATTAGAAAAACACAATAATGTATCATGGGTGCTAGAAATCACGAGATGTTCAATAAAATCTTCTTCTTTAACTTGCGTCGCAATTTTACCCTTACCACCACGATGTTGTGCTTGATAGGTAGAAATAGGTTGATATTTAACATACCCCTCATGCGATAAAGTAACTACCACTTCTTCTTCGGTAATCAAATCTTCTATCGTCAAATCTTCTCGCGAATTCATAATCTCTGTACGTCTTTTGTCTCCAAATTGCGTCTGTATTTCAACAAGCTCTGCACGAATAATCTGCATTAACCGCTCGCTAGAGGCTAAAATATGTAATAACTCACTGATAACTCCTAACAATTCCTCAAACTCATTTAAAATCTTATCTTGTTCTAATGCAGTTAATCGATGTAAACGTAACTCAAGAATTGCCTGTGCTTGCGCTGCAGATAAGCGATAGCCATCTGCGCTTAAACCAAGGTTAGCTGCAATATCTTCAGGTCTACAAGCATCAGCCCCAGCCTTTTCTAACATAGCGCGCACTAACCCAGGCTGCCATACCTGCAACAACAAACTATCTTTTGCTTCTTGCGGAGTAGGGGAACGTTTGATAAGCGCGATCATCTCATCAATATTTGCTAAGGCAACGCCCAAACCTTCTAATACATGCGCCCGTTGCCGAGCTTTTTTCAACTCAAAAATTGAGCGTCTAGTAACTACTTCACGGCGGTGTTTAATGAATGCTTCAAGGATTTGCTTTAAATTCACTGTCTTGGGTTGACCATCAACCAGCGCCACCATATTAATACCAAATACATTCTGCATTTGCGTATGTGCATACAAGTTATTTAGCAGCACATCTGACATTTCACCACGTTTTAATTCAATAACGACACGCATGCCCTGCTTATCAGACTCATCACGCAGACCTGAAATCCCTTCTAATTTTTTCTCACGCACTAACTCTGCTATACGCTCAACCAAACGTGCTTTATTAACCTGATACGGCAACTCAGTAACAATAATTGCTTCACGACCATTAGCATCCGTCTCAATTTCAGTACGCCCGCGAATAGAAATACGCCCCCTACCAGTGCGATATGCCTCTACAATACCAGCACGCCCATTAATAATACCAGCAGTTGGGAAATCTGGTCCTGGTACAAACTCTAATAGGTCATCAACAGTTAAATCAGGAGAATCAACCAACGCCAAACATGCATTTAAAATCTCAGTGATATTATGTGGGGGAATGTTGGTCGCCATCCCAACAGCGATCCCAGAAGAGCCATTGATTAATAAATTTGGTAATCTTGCGGGTAAAACTGCTGGTGCAAATTCAGTTTCATCATAATTAGGACTAAAATCAACGGTTTCTTTATCAATATCACTGAGTAAAGTATGCGCAATTTTAGACATCCGAATTTCTGTATAACGCATAGCAGCAGGCGCATCACCATCAACGGAACCAAAGTTACCCTGGCCGTCAATCAACATATAGCGCAAAGAAAACGGCTGTGCCATACGCACAATTGTGTCATAAACAGCAGTATCACCATGCGGATGGTACTTACCGATTACATCCCCCACAATACGCGCCGACTTTTTATAAGACTTATTCCAGTCATTACCAAGCTCATGCATTGCATATAACACTCTACGGTGTACTGGTTTTAAGCCATCACGCACATCAGGCAAAGCACGCCCAACAATAACACTCATAGCATAATCTAAATAAGACTGTTTCAGCTCGTCTTCAATATTAACAGGTGTTACTTCTTTAGCGGAATAAACCATAATCAGGGATGATCCATAGGTAATAATAGTGTCCGTAGCATAGCATATTTTTACTTGAGAGCGCGAGAGAAATTATTTGTGATATTCGTCGTTGGGTTGCGTATTTTTGTAATCCAACGACGCAAGAATTTGTGATGATGTTGGGTTACAAAAAGACGTAACCCAACCTACTCGTGACATTTAGGAAGCTCAGTTTTATTATCTATACCCCAGAGATTTAACCAAAGCTATATTTCTTTAGCAGTCAGATGTAATCCAGTCTTCTGAAAATCAGACCAGGATGCTAATGCTTCCTGTTTAAAATTCTCTAGCACTTGTTAACGATCCACTGTTGCGATCACTCAACTTCCCGATATTTCTTACCCAAATAATTCACTATGAGAACCAAGCCTCGATAACAGTAACATGTTTCCATTAAGTTTTTTATATATCAATAATAGATCTGGCTTAATGTGGCATTCACGATAACCCAACCAGTCACCAGTTAACCCATGATCACGATATTTTTCTGGTAATACTTCATCATGAATAAGCTTATATAACACCTCAACCAATGATGCATCAATATCTCCATGTTTTTTGAAATCACGTTTAAAAACTGTTGAACGATCAATCTTCCGCATGTAGATCATCCATCAAGGCTTCAATTGAATCAAAATGCTTTCCTTTTCCAACTTCAAGTTCAATAATAGCTTTGCGAGTTGTCGCATTAGGTACCTTCACATTGAAAGGCAAACGATGCTCATCAGCAATTCTAATCATCAGTAAACGGATAGCATCTGATACAGACAGCCCCATTGCATCTAAAGCATCTGTCGCACGTTCTTTAGTTGAAGTATCTATACGTGCTCGTACATAAGTAGTGTTCGTGGTTCTCATGATTTCTCTCTATTAAGTTACTAAATTATATTGTAGTCCAATTGTAGTCACATGTCAAAAGTAAGAAACATGCTTATTTATATACGAAACCGCCTCAACAAATATTCCCCCACCGCACAAATCCCCATGGCTTCACCGCCTTCAGGCTTACCAGGTTTATTGCTTAAATTCCATGCCATAACATCAAAATGCGCCCAAGACTGTTGTTTACTAACAAAACGTTGTAAAAACAATGCTGCTGTAATGGCCCCTGCATAAGAAGAAGGGCTGGAATTTACTAAATCAGCGATTGATGAGTCTAATAAACTACTGTAACCCGCAAAAATCGGTAAGCGCCACATTGGATCATTTACTTCTTGTGCTATTGCCATTAAATCAGACGCAAGCTTATCATCATTACTGAAAAGTGCAGCAATTTCAGTGCCAACAGCAACGCGTGCAGCTCCAGTTAATGTGGCAAAATCAATTAATAATTCAGGCTTTTCTTCACAGGCTTTAACTAATGCATCTGCCAATACCAAGCGCCCTTCAGCATCGGTATTATCTATCTCAACTGTTAAGCCATTACGCATAGTAAGGACATCTCCAGGACGATAGGATGTGCCACTAACAGAGTTTTCTACCGCTGGAATTAAAACCTGTAGACGAATCGGTAATTTAACTGTCATTATCCATTGCGCAAGCCCAAGTACTTGAGCAGCACCCCCCATATCCTTTTTCATTAAGCGCATATAATTAGCTGACTTTAAATTTAGACCACCAGAATCAAAACATACGCCCTTACCCACTAAAGTAACTAATGGATGCTTCTTGGAACCCCACATCATGGACAATAAACGCGGTGCAGATGCAGCAGCACAGCCAACTGCATAAATCGCAGGGAAATTACTCTTTAGCAATTCATCCCCGACCCATTGCTGCAACTCTCCACCATGAGTGTGAGATAATTGCAGCATAACATCAGCGAGTTCTTTTGGGCCTAGAGCATTAGTAGGTGTATTAATCAAGTCACGCACTAAAAATATCGCGTCCGCCCAGGCAATAACCATCTCACGCTGCGCTAAAGATAATAAAAGACGGCGCGGAGCCGTATTTGCCGCCTTATAACGAGTGAATTTATATTGCGCTAATGACCACTTAATTAATGCATCTTGCGCCACTGTTTGCGTTAAAGAATAATTCCCCGCTGGAAGACGCAGCACTGCAGAAATGAGTCCTAGTGATATATCCAAATCACCGGCGCCTATATACACATGTTGTAAAGAACCAGATGGAGAATATAGTAGGCCAACTTCACTTAAACCACCAGTAAAGGCTTGCGCCTCTAAACAAGCACGCCTTACTTTGGATAACTTGGATAATTTAACTACACACTTATCTTTCGGTATAATAGTGATGGGGCATGCACAATCTTCTGCCTCATGATAAAATATATTGGCTTGCATAATAATCCTTAAGCGATAAAACTACACAGTAAAACTTTCACCACAACCACATTGACCTTTTTGATTAGGATTAATAAATACAAATTTACGATTTAATCCCTGCTGTACATAATCAATGTTTACTCCATGTAAATATTGAGTGCTAGTTTTATCTACATATAGATTATAAGCATTATCAAGCGGTAAAACTAAATCCTCTGCTACTGGCGCACCTACATAATCAATCACATAAGATAAACCCGAACAGCCGGTTTTTTTCACAGATAAGCGCACGCCAACATACTGACTATTCTTAGTTAAATAAGACACAATATATTTTGTAGCATCCATACTCAATGTTACATTAAACTCTTGACGCGGATGATGATTGACGCTCATATATCCTCCAAATGCAGTACAGACTCAATAAATGCCAGCATTACATATAATTTCAATAGCCTGTTGCACATCATTGTCAGTTGTAAACCGTCCAACTGATAAACGAATAGCACAATACGCATCTTCCGCAGGTAGCCCTAATGCACGCAATACATACGATGGCTGTAACCGCATGGATTCACAAGCAGAAGTAGTCGATAATGCTAACCCATTAAAGGCGGTTAATAACGTCTGCGATGGAATACCAGCAAAAGTGATATTTAAATTACCAGCCACTCTATGCTCTCTGTGCCCATTCAAACGCACACCTGGTAAGTGCTCAATACCCGCCCACAAACGCTCACGTAATGCTAATTGGCGCTTTTGTTCCTCTTCTCTATAAGTATACGCTAAAGCAAATGCCTTACCCATCCCCACTATCTGATGAGTTGCTAATGTACCAGAACGTAAGCCATTTTCTTGCCCACCACCGAAACTTTGTGCTTGCAAACGAATACGTGGTTTTTGCCGTATATATAACGCTCCTACTCCTTTAGGACCATAAATTTTATGCGCAGAAAATGACATTAGATCTACAGGTAATTGTTGTAAATCAATTGCTAACTTACCAGCACTCTGTGCAGCATCAACATGAAATACAATCCCACGGCCACGCAACAAATTACCAATGGCTGCGATATCTTGTATCACTCCTACTTCATTATTAACATGCATAACAGACACTAAAATAGTGTCATCACGCAATGCCTGCTCAAATACAGATAAATCTAATAAACCATCACTCCTAGGATCTAAATATGTCACTTTAAATCCTTCACTTTCAAGCTGATGCATACTATCTAGTACTGTTTTATGCTCAGTACTCATAGTAATTATATGGCGGCCTTTATTTTGATAAAACCGTGCAGCACCTAAAATTGCCAAATTATTAGCTTCAGTAGCTCCTGAAGTGAAAATTATAGCATTACTTTCAGCACCAATAGTTTCTGCAAGCAGCAAACGAGCCTCATCTACCGCGCGTGCTGCTGTCCTACCATATAAATGCGTAATTGATGACGGATTACCAAACTCACCTTCAGGTCCTAAATACTTTGACATCTCAGTAATCACTAATGGATCTACTGGAGTAGTAGCCATATAATCTAAATAAATTGCTCTATTCTTCATGAGACAGAGCTCCATTATTTTTATTTATGGTAGCTTGTACTTGTGTTAGAAAACCACGCAAAATATTCACCTCTACGTGCTCGAGCTGCGCACGATTAAATAGCCGTCGTAACCGTTGTAACAACTTCCGTGGATTGGAAGGCTTTAAAAAATCAATCGCTATTAAAACATCACGTAAATGCGCGTGGAATTGTTCGATTTCTTCCATTGTAGCACGATTCTCTTGCAGCTCTGCTAAGTCTGCCACAGGATCCAATACACACATACGTAATTCATAAGCAATAACCTGTACAGCTTGCGCTAAATTCAATGAGCTAAATGTCGATACACTGGGAATTGTGACGTGAAAATGCGCCTGCAACAGCTCATCATTCGTAAGCCCTGCATGTTCACGACCAAACACTATAGCTACTTCTGTATTATCAGCATGCGTTGCAACAGTTGCGGCCATCTCTCTAGGTGATAAACACTGCAACTCTAAATCTCTCCGCCGCGCACTGGTGGCAATAACTAAATGACAATCACTGATAGCCGCAGATAAACAATCAGTTACTATAGCACCCTGCAATATATCATCTGCTCCTACTGCAAGAGCAGAAGCCACTTTATCAGGAAAAGAACTAGGCGCAACTAAATAAAGACGCGATAACCCCATAGCTTTCATAGCACGCGCAGCAGAGCCAATATTGCCAGGATGTGAAGTCGCCACTAAGACAATGCGTACATCATTAATATTCATAATTTGAACTTACTACTCACTCCGTACATAGGAGCGGATATATTTGAACAATATTATAACATGAGAGATTAAAAGTGTAGAGATAGATTATATCTATTTCTTGTAATACGCTTTTGTAGTATAATGAAAGGTAAAATCTGAGAGCCTTATGCACCCATTATTAAACATTGCCATCAACGCAGCTCGTCAAGCGAGTGCTATTATTGTTAGATATAGCGATCAACTGGATCGCATTAACATTACCGCCAAATCAGCGCATGATTATTCTTCTGAAGTAGATATTAAAGCAGAGCAAGCTATCATTCAAACTATCCATAAAGCTTATCCATCACATGGTATAATCGCTGAAGAAACAGGTAACATAGATACGTCAGATGAATGCGTTTGGATAATTGACCCACTAGATGGCACACGTAATTATTTACATGGCTTTCCTATGTATGCGGTCTCTATAGCAGTGCGCATTAAAAATCGTTTAGAACATGCTGTTATTTATGATCCAATACGTCATGAATGCTTTACTGCGAGTCGTGGTTCTGGCGCACGTTTGAATGATCATAGACTACGCGTTTCTAAACAAACTCAACTAGATGGTGCGATGTTAGGCGCTGGCTTACCTAAAAATAAAGCTGCTGCGACTCCAGAACATTTAGCTACTGTACGTAACTTATTTAGTCAATGTACTGGCATTCGGCGTATGGGCTCTGCAGCTCTCGACTTAGCCTATGTAGCATCAGGTCGCCTAGATGCTTGCTGGGCTATCAATTTAAATTTATGGGATATGGCTGCTGGGGTTTTATTAGTACAAGAAGCTGGCGGATTAATTAGTGACCTTAATGGTAGAGAAACGCATCTCTCTACCGGGAATATAGTAGCCGGCACTCCGAAGGTTTTTAAAGCATTGTTAGGGGTGTTTAATAGCTAACTCAATCCTTGGCTTCAACCCCAACGCCATAGGCAACTGATTGGCCAATGATGTCCCCACACGCCCCGCTAATTTCTCCAGTACATTAGGTTCATAGGTATAATCAACAACTTTATCAAGTTTAAATATTTCACGTGCAACTTGGCCGCTACTGGCGAAGCCATCGATTAAACCGCGTTCTTTAGCTTGAATGCCTGTCCAAAATAATCCAGAAAAAGTATCATCGTCAATTTTTAATCTTGAGCCACGCCCAGCTTTAACTTTATCTATAAATTCTTGATGTATTAAATCTAACATCTTCTGTAACATTACTACTTGTGCTGGATTTTCTGCTAAGAACGGATCTAAAAAGCCTTTATTTTTTCCTGATGTCTGTAAACGTCTACTCACACCTAATTTTTGTAAAGCATCAACAAAACCAAAACCATTATATAAGACCCCAATAGAACCTACTAAACTAGAGGGATTAGCATAAATATCTTGTGCGGCAGACGCGACATAATAAGCAGCTGAAGCACAGGCATCCACACACACAGCAATTATTTTAATATCACTGTTTTTGAGACTATATTGTTTGATCGCCTGATACATATAATCAGCCTGTACTGGGCTACCACCAGGACTATCGATACGGATAATTAACCCACGCATAGATTTATTCTTATAAGCTGCATTAAGCCCGCGTATAAAATAATCGGCACTAGCAGAATTATTATCAAAAATCTCACCTTTCAAATCAATTAAACCAACATGCGGCTTATTGAGCGTTACACTAGCGTCATGACGCAATTCATAGAACATATACAAAATAACGCACGCAATAAGCAACAACACGCCACGCTTTAGATAACGCCACATTCTCGCACGTTTTTTATCCCGCATATATTCAAGAACAATTTGATTCAGTAAGCTCTGTGCATCAGATCCTGGTTCAGAATAATTATCCATAAATCTCAACTTGATTTTAATTAGTAATAACCTCATATTAACGCATAAGAGAAAGAAAACATAGATAGGGGGGCACATTATGCGTATGGATAAACTAACATCGACATTTCAAACAGCTCTTGCCGACGCTCAATCATTAGCTTTAGGACGCGATCATGGTGTAATTGAGCCAGAGCACGTGATGAAAGCGCTCTTAGATCAAACTGGTGGCACTTGCAAGTCTCTGCTATCTAAAGCTGGTGTTAACCTATCCGAACTGCAAAACATGCTAGATGAAGCGCTAAATCGTATGGCACAAATCTCTGGGACTGGTGGAGATATACATATTTCCAATGCATTAAATCGCTTACTTAATCTTACCGATAAATTAGCGCAACAACGTAAAGACGAGTATATTTCTAGTGAATTATTTTTATTAGCAGCGATTAATGAACCAGGTAATTTATCTAAACTACTCAAACAAGCAGGGGCGCTACCAAACACTATAGAACAGGCCATCAATCAAATCCGTGGAGGCACTACTGTGAATTCCCCTAATACAGAATCCCAACGTCAAATGTTAGAAAAATATACTATTGATTTAACTGCGCGTGCAGAGCAAGGTAAACTTGACCCGGTCATTGGGCGTGACAATGAAATTAGGCGTACCATTCAAGTTTTACAACGGCGTACAAAAAATAATCCAGTGCTAATTGGTGAACCTGGTGTAGGTAAAACTGCTATTGTTGAAGGTTTAGCACAAAGAATTATTAATAAAGAAGTGCCTGAAAGCTTAAAAAATAAGCGTCTGTTGGCACTAGATATGGGTGCATTAATTGCTGGTGCTAAATTTCGTGGAGAATTTGAGGAGCGACTCAAAGGAGTATTAAACGATCTAGCCAAACAAGAAGGGCAAATTATTTTATTTATTGACGAATTACATACGATGGTTGGTGCTGGTAAAGCAGAAGGCGCCATGGATGCTGGTAATATGCTGAAACCAGCTCTTGCACGTGGTGAGTTACATTGTATAGGCGCCACTACGCTTGATGAATATCGACAATATATTGAAAAAGATGCCGCCCTTGAACGTAGATTTCAAAAAATTCTCATACAAGAACCAAGTGTTGAAGATACCATTGCTATTTTGCGCGGCTTAAATGAGCGCTATGAAGTACACCATGGTGTAGACATTACTGATCCCGCTATTATCGCCGCGGCCACGCTCTCACATCGCTATATTGCTGATAGACAATTGCCAGATAAAGCCATTGATTTGATTGATGAAGCAGCCAGTCTCATTCGTATGGAAATTGATTCTAAACCAGAAAGCATGGATAAATTAGAACGCCGCTTAATTCAATTTAAAATTGAACGTGAAGCACTAAAAAAAGAACGTGATGAAGCCTCTAAAAAACGTTTATCTGACTTAAATAACAACATTGATGAGCTAGAAAAACAATATGCTGACCTAGACGAAATTTGGAAAGCAGAAAAAGCCTTATTACAAGGTTCTACTCATATTAAAGAAGATCTAGAACGTGCGCGTATGGAGCTAGAAACTGCAAGACGTGCTGGTGATTTATCACGTATGTCTGAACTACAATACGGCACCATCCCAGAGTTAGAAAAAAAACTTGGGGATGTAGCACAAACTGAACACCAAGAGACCAAACTCGTGCGCAATAAAGTAACAGAAGAAGAAATTGCCGAAGTTGTGTCTAAATGGACTGGGATCCCCGTCTCCAAAATGCTCGAAGGTGAAAAAGAAAAATTATTACATATGGAAGAGATTTTACACACACGCTTGATTGGACAAAATGAAGCAATTGATACTGTAGCAAACGCCATTCGCCGCTCTCGCGCAGGTTTGTCCGATCCTAGCCGCCCTATTGGATCGTTTTTATTTTTAGGCCCCACTGGGGTTGGTAAAACTGAGCTTTGCAAAGCCTTAGCGCTATTTATGTTTGATACAAGTGACGCAATGATACGTTTAGATATGTCCGAATTTATGGAAAAACATTCCGTTGCAAGATTAATTGGTGCACCTCCTGGTTATGTTGGCTATGAGGAAGGTGGCTATTTAACCGAAGCGGTACGTAGGCGTCCATACTCAGTAATATTATTAGATGAAATTGAAAAAGCACATCCAGATGTATTTAATATCTTGCTACAAGTTTTAGATGATGGGCGCTTAACCGATGGTCAAGGACGTACCGTAGACTTTCGTAATACTGTAATTGTTATGACTTCTAACTTAGGTTCACACTTAATTCAAGAAATGAGTGGCAATAAGAGCTATGAAGAAATCAAAAGTGCTGTAATGGATGGAGTCCGCCAACATTTCCGCCCAGAATTCATCAACCGCATTGATGATAGCGTAGTATTTCATTCTCTTACACAAGAACAATTAGTTAACATTGCTAACATTCAAATCGCTCACTTACAAGCGCGCTTAACTGCGCAAAATATTACCTTAAAAATTGCTCCAAATGCCACCCAATACTTAGCAAAAGCTGGTTTTGATCCAGTCTATGGCGCAAGACCACTCAAAAGAATCATTCAACAAAAACTAGAAAATCCTCTCGCGCAAGCGTTATTGACTGGTAAGTTTAAAGCAGGTGATGTAATAGTCGCTACTTATGAACAAGAAAATTTGATGCTTATGGTAGAAAATTAAAGACACACTGTTTGTTTGCATGTTGCGCATTTTGTATGCTATACTCACATGATAAAATCACATAAGGGGTATGCCATGCCAAAATTACCTGCTGCAGTACGCAAAATGAGTGCAGACAGAGAATCTCCTATTTTTTTACTAACCATGATGCAATTATTAACGCCAAAAGCTCTGTTAATAGCGGCTGATGATAGTGTGTTTGGTAAAAAACCACATGAAGTGCTGGATTATGGTATAGATCGTGCTTATATTACATCACCAACTGGCAAACTATATTATGCTGATAAATATTCTGAGCGCGTTACAGAAGTACATCTCGCTCGAGAACACAACCTTGCAGAAATCCTAGATGGTATCCAAGCAGGAGTCTTAACGCCAGAAGACCTAAGAAAGATAGCATTGCGCTTAGGACACCATCCAGCACTCATGAACTTAGCTGATTTTGTATTGCATACACGAGCAGATAAAGTAACTGCTGCTATCGAGAGGGAAAATGATGCAAGGACATTATTAAGCTTACTTGCAAGCGACACAGTACCCATACCAGAGACTATCCATAGAATCTCTAAAGTCCATGAGTTAAATGTGTACTCTGGAGAACTCCATCTAAAAACTGAGATATTAAAGCGTATCTTCCAAAGATATAAGACGGATATTATTTGGCTAACTGACTCTGCATTTACTGAATTTAAAGATCGATATTGTCAAGACATTAGCAGATTCAATGGCGAAGATCTTGAGCTTGCTGCCACTTACCAACGATCACAACAACAAAAAATAGATGCAGTATTTACCGACGTTGCACAAATGTTGAAACAACCTAGAACACGTGCAGCAATACAAGATGATATTAAAAATATGTCTGATTACAAGAAAGCAATCGATCAATATACTACTGCTATAGATAAATATGACGATGCAATAACAGACCCAATGTTAACCAACACGGAAGCTCACACATTATCAAGCCGTCTAGCTACTGCAACAAAAAAATTCCTACCTGCAATTACCAAATATGATGAATCAATGCGCGCTATTGCGCACGTTTTAACCCCACAACCTAATTGGCTGGGTAAATATTTTACTAGCAACGAGGCCGCGACAAATCGTGACGGGCTCATTCTCATCGAAACGCAAATAGATAGATTTTTAAAATGGTTTATAGCCTTACCGCCAGCAGCAAAACCACTAGTTGCTGCGACTCTGTTTATCGCCCCTACATTACTTGGTTTTGCTACATTTGATAAATTAACACCAAAACAATGCATATTCTCAACCATTGCATTACTGATACTAACACCAATCTTAACCGTACCAGCATTAATCTTCATAATGGCAACTACTGCTACTTTATTAGGCATCAAACTACACGATAAGATTCTAGGTATTCAAGAAGAGGAAGATCTTAGCTCATATTTCCCACGCACAAAAGGTAAGATAGATATAGCGCCATACTATGCAGCTAAACCAAGACCAGATGCTGCTATAAATCGCGATGACAAAGGTTTCAAACTACGCTACTTAGGCCATGCCGGTGTTTTAATGCAAATGAATGGCGTAGTGACGTTAACCGATCCTGTCATGGGACATTTAAACCCAGTATTATATCCATCAAAAACCAAAGGTGTGCAAGGCGCTCAAGATCAAACAATACAAGAAATTTTAGCAGAATTGAGCCGTGGGGTAGAAGCAAATGCAACTCCGCCAAACACAATTATAGATTTTATTAAATTCAGTCATAATCATCGTGATCACTTAGATGTGGAAACACTCCAGGAAATTTCTGAATTTTGCCGAGATAATGGATATGCACACCCTACGATATTGCTCCCTGCATCAATATCAGACAAAGACATTAATACACTAACGGATATAGGATTTCCTCGAGGCAAAATAGTGCAGTTAGCCTGGCAAGAGGAAGAGAGCGTCTACAGAGGAACTGCAGCTCCAAGTTTAGCAGTGACAGCCGTACCAGCAGATCATCGCTCAGGACGCACAGCTACTGATTTATTTAAATCATCAGTAAATGGTTTGGTGACGAGTAGCGTGGATACTAAAGAAATTGTATATGAAGCAGGAGACACCAGGATATTAACTCCAGAACGCAATCTCGCTATTGCTGTTAACATATATTCTGAATGGCAACATCAAGTTGACGTAGCTGGTGCTGAACATAAGACATTACCCACTATTATTAACATACAACCTGCCGGGCCAAATTATACCAGACGAGACATGGCAGTCACACATAAAAGTTTCTTAGAAAGCATGCTGTCACCGTTTCATATGGCAATAGATTTAGCACATATCAGCCAAAAAGGTGGTCAACATATTTCATCTGCACAATGGTTACAACAAATACAAACCGTGTTTGTGCACCATATGCGTTATGAGCTAGGTCCTGATAGATTTCATGAGAATTTTAGGATTTACCAAGATATGCTTAAATATTTGCGTATGACAGAAGGAGAATTAACGCAAGAACGCGCTAAAGAAGCAAAAAAACTAAGCTGGAGCAGTATCTTTACTCATAAAAAAGATTTTATTATTGATGGGGTATGTGAGTTAAAACGGCTCGCTCAACAAATTTGGCCTGATGAAGCACGTCCAGTAGACAAACTTATATCTTATATCGATGGCACTGGCGCAGAACACGCGAGTGCACATGTGCATATACCAGCGATTAATCAAGATTTCACAACTGCACAGTTGGAACATGGACCACAGCTTATGGCAGGACCACCTAGATCAGGGATAGAAGATGAGGGAGCTCATTATTATGGTACTACTGGCCCCCAGTAGCTATGGCCTAGAGAAATTGTGTCATCTCCGCACAAGCGGGGATGACATAACTGATCTTCAGATCCCTGATTCTTAATAGCAGTAAATCATAGGTTTAGCTTTGGCTCGGATCTACACACCTATTGCGCCTTCTGTTGTGCCTTATAGATCTTTAATTGCTGCACTATAGGATGCATCCATGGGCCAGTAACTTTATATGAATATCCACTAATTTTCTGCATACCTTTATCAATTATTTTACTTGCCACCCAAGCTGCAACGCCAACAACTGGTCCCCCAGCAATCATTGTGGCAACCACCGGCAAGCTTGCGGTAATATGTGGGGAAACGTATAACTCCAAATCATAATTTTGTTTAACCACATCTAAGTCACCCTTCATACTCGCATACGCAACTGGGCCATCCATATAACTATCATTAGTAGTCATGACTCCATTTTTTATTGCGAAATTACCCTTAAATACATCGAAACTATAACCATTTTTAGATAAATCACTAAAATCCAATGTCAAACGTCTAGGGATAGTCTGTAAACTTAAGATACTGAGTAACTTACCAAGCCCAAGTTTTTCTTCTGTTTCCCTATCCAGATGAGTGATACGCCCTTTTTTCAGTTGCAGAAATAATTTACCATGCAATAACGGCACAGCCATATTTTGAATCGCCCGTGGCCAACCTATAGTAAACTGTACTACTGCGTCACGCGCCTCTACTGCAGGAGTCATATGCCATTGTTGTAAACTTATGCCTAGATTTAAAATATTTAGTTGCCCCTGCAAGTCAGTGCTTTCTACTTTACCATTCTTATTCCAAGAACCAGCCATTGTCAGTTGATAAGCAGGGTTATTAACGGTAGCAGATTCTAAGATCCAAGAATGCTCTTTACTGTTGCCAGTAATCTTAACTTGCCCAACACTAACCTTGCCTAGCTTGACCTCATCTATAGTTAACGCAAGATTTGGCAATTGCTCTGGCTCAAAATCATGCTTTTTTACATCTGCTATATTATTAGACGCAAATATATTAGGTAAATATAAATAATCAATTTTTCCGGTTAGTGAGTTTGCTGTATATTGGTAACGTAGGGTGCCAGAGATATCTGGTTGTTTTAATGCAATAGACCAATCATTAGGAGCTAACTGACTAGCTTTCATGTCAACATTTTTATAATGTGTGCCCCACAATGCTAAATCACCAATATGCAGATCAATATAGCGCACTAAATCATCAAAATTAACTGCTCTTTCTGTGCTATTATAAGTTGCCAACCATGTCTGCCAAAAGGCTACATCTAGAGTTGCTAATGTGCCAATAATTGCTAAGCCATCTTTATTCTTACCAGTAGGACGTCCGCTACCAATATGAATTTCACCGTTCTGTAACTTATATTCCTGCTGATTATTATATGCAAAGCTTAATAAGCCACTTAAACGTTCTGCGTAATTAAATTGTAATTGCAATATATTATTTAATCTATTATCTAAATCAATATCAAGAGTGAATGGCGTAACACTACCAGATGACTTACCAAATGGCGCAGGCAAATCTAACACCACACTCTGCAAAGAACTCATAACATGTAGATGCGTAGCCTCATTGCTATTCTCAAAAAAAGAGAGTGTACTATCTATATGTAAATCACCATGGACAAAGGGCAGATCAGGTAAATTGAGCGTATTACGCAGAATCTCTATACTAGTATCTCCAGATATATTAACCTCAGTATATGCCTTTTCTGCACGTTTAGATTGGCAACGCATATCAACAGGGCGATCAAAATAATTTGCGCTTAACATACAATTAATCACCCCATGCTTATCAATATTTAATACCCCACTCACATGGTTCATTGTGCCTTTATTAGGTAAGCGTGGAAATAACACCTGATTATTATCAAAAGTTAGTTGAGCGCGCGTTAAAATCTTATCCTTTTCAAGATACAGCGGTACTTCTACAGCAAGATCTAGCCCAACTGGACCATCAATTTTTAAAAATTTTAATTTAGCCAAGCGCTTACGTAATGGCGAAGCAAAAATATAATTTTGCAATTTTTCAGCCAATATTGTACCTTGCCCATGAATAAATACTGTTTCACGCCCAAGTCCTAAACCATCTATATTTAAGTGTACTTGATCAACCAACATCCCATGCATATCAGCATGTAAAATATCAGCAGTGAAATTGCGCTTATTAACATACAAGTAACCATCAATATCACGATTTAACGGCCAATCACGTGCAAATGATAAATTTACTCCACGCACATGACTTTTTATAGAAAAATCTCCAGGTGCTGTATCAAACGGAAAATCATCCAATAACCCATTAATTACCACCTCTCCATTCATGCTTGCTATTGTTTTGACATCATGTGCAAGCCATGCGCGCAATTTAGCTTGTATAGACAAGCTAGGAATATATGGTAACCAACGCTCTACATTGTGCATTGAAAATTCAGCATTCAATTGCAAACGTCTAGAACCGGGCGTAAATGGCTCATCTAACACTCCACGTGCTGTCACCAAAAAATCTGTGCCTTGTATGCTCATATCACTAGCATGAACACGCCACTCATTATTGAGTGCCTGCCAACCAACATTAGCAGTAACTTTTGTTAAAGCAAGTGGCGGCAAAGATTTAGGTAAAACAATAAGATTATCTGAATCTAATGCCAGATCACCTCCGGTCGGTTGCCAATGTAATACTCCAGACACATTCTGCATTGCAGGTAACTGCTTACTACCATGCCAACTTAACCCAGCAAAACTAGTTAACAAATAATCTAAGTTCCCTGCTGTAATCTGCACCTGCAGATCTTGCAAAGTACCTATAGGTTCTAATATCGATAATGGTTTAAGAAACTGTATACCAGAAAAATCAATACCAGCCGTTGCTGCCAACAAAATATGTTTAATATACATATTATATGTAGCAGTTGTATTATTATAATCTACTTTTATATCATTTTGTGGCCATGTTATACCCAATGCGCGTAAAGTAATGTTATCGCCAGTTAAAACCCAACCTGAGGCTGTTGTTTTCCATGCCAAATTTGCCGATATTGCTTGCAACAAATGACTCTTCACCGATCCTGGATAGCTCCATATCACAGGTTCAAAAGCAAATTTAGTCTGCACACTATCCACATGCCCTTTTGCCAAGTGCGTCCATAATTCTACATCACCATCTCCAGCCAAAATACGATAACTAGTACGTGGCATTAAACCTTGCCATTGCATAGGAGAGAAATGTTTAAGCGCCACATATACATCACCTTTCATACTAGCCAAATTAGTATCTTTTATCCGTATTTTTACCATAGCTGATACTTCAGTAGTAGCTAATGTAAGACTGTTAGCGGCATTCTTCATCCTAGCTCCATCATGTTTCAGAAATTTATTTACCAACTTAAACGCCAATCCCGCTACATGATGATTAGTTACAGCAGCAGAATTTTGCATCTTACTGGGTGATGAAGATAATACAGTTGCATACACTTGGGCTTGATAATTACTATTATGATTAACAATCACTAAATTTAAGTCGCGGATTGGTAAGAGGGATTTATCCTGCAAATACATACGCAAGTTAACGTGTTTTAGCATAATTTTCTGCTGCGCTAAAACATAGCTTAGCACTGGCAAATACAAATTAGCATCTGTAGACGCAGAAGGATGATGACTCAAACCATCAATTTGTAGGCTTCCTGGCTGTTGATGCACTGTTAAATCCATGCCATCCAGATATAACATCCCTGGTTGTATCTGCCAGTGCCATAAAGAACTTAATAAATCGATCCCGATTAGGATCTGCTGGCATTTTAATACATGATGCTCACTATCAACACTAGCAACATGTTCTAACTGCAAAACTGGCGTAAACCAATACCAACTAGTTTTTACATGGGTAATTGTAACTGTTTGCCCAAGCAAAGCAGATAAATGCGCTTCAATATCACCTTTATAACCAGATACCCATGGCGTCATAGCACGAAATAATGTCAATAGCAACGCAACAGTTACTAGCAACAGAACCACAGGCACACGTACCCAGCGATATACTAGATAACTATAGGCGATCCCTGCCTTTTTTATGGCTTGATAATTATTGATCAACCACATCCACACCCCGTGGTACTTTAAAGGTAAATAAACTTGGCGGCAATTGCTGATTAATTTTTTCTTGGGTTAAAGTCACGCTAGTCTGCTGCCCTAGCTGATCAAATAACTCCATACCAATTATCATATCACCCTGAAAAATAAGTATCACTCGTTGAAAATTCGCCTTCTGCTCTTTTGCATGTAAATCAAACCGATCCTTCTTACCATTATGCGCAACTGTGACATTAAAATCACGCGCCACAGTATCATTATACCCACTTAAAAATAATCCTGCCGTACCACCCAAACCTTGCTCTTGCTTTTTCACCGTTACCTGCTCAAGATCTTTATCATATACCCATAAGCGCCGGCCATCCGCTACAACTAATTGCTCCATGGGCTGTTTAGTATCCCAACGAAAATGTCCTGGGCGCTGCAAAGCCATAGTGCCAAAAGAATGACTTATAGTACGCCGCTTGGCTTTAACAACTTGGCTAAAATTAGCCGTCATATTATGTATGGCATTAAGTTTTCGTTGTAATTGGGAACTCACTTCATCACAGTAAGCAGACTGCATGTATAGTATACAACTTAATAACCATATTATTTTGTTACGCACAATTATTCCTTCTCAAGTTGTGGCACTAATACATCACGCATACCACCTTCTAAAGGCCCAAGTATGCCCTTACGCTCCATCTCTTCGACAAGCCTTGCCGCTCTATTATACCCAACTTTTAAACGCCTCTGTACAGCAGAAATACTAGCTTTACGTGATTCTAATACAAATTCTACTGCTTGGTCATACAATACATCACTTTCTTCAACATCACTCTCATCATCAGAGCCGCCATCTATGTTATCAATGCCCAAACGCGTAATATCTTCAATATAATCTGGTTGCCCGCGCGCACGCCAGTCATCAGCTATACGATGGACTTCTTTATCGTCAACAAATGCCCCATGCACCCGTAATGGTGCTCCAGTCCCAGGTGCTAAAAATAACATATCTCCATGACCTAATAATTGCTCTGCACCTTGTTGATCTAATATAGTACGTGAATCAATTTTAGAGGATACTTGAAAAGAAATACGTGTGGGAATATTAGACTTAATTAGCCCAGTTAACACATCAACTGATGGCCTTTGCGTAGCTAAAATCAAATGGATCCCAGCAGCACGTGCTTTTTGCGCAATTCTAGCTATCAATTGCTCCACTTTTTTGCCAACCACCATCATCATATCAGCTAATTCATCAATCACAACAACTATATATGGCAATGGCTGCAATGTAGGCGCCACATCATCTACACTATATTTAGACTTCCATAATGGATCGGTAAAATGCTCGCCCTTTGCTGCTGCTTCAACTATTTTACTATTAAACCCAAGTAAATTACGCACTCCAAAAGCAGACATCAAGCGATAACGCTGTTCCATTTCTGCCACACACCAGCGTAAGGCACTTGCTGCTTCTTTCATATCCGTCACAACAGGTGTTAATAAATGCGGGATCCCATCATACACAGACAACTCTAACATCTTCGGATCAATCAAAATTAAACGTACTTGTTCAGGAGTTGCTTTAAATAATACACTTAAAATCATGGCGTTAATACCAACAGACTTGCCAGATCCAGTAGTGCCTGCAACTAACAAATGTGGCATTTTTGCGAGATCCACCACCATGGGGTGTCCTGCAATATCTACACCTAATGCTAGTGTCAATGGTGAATGCGCTTGTTGATACACTTCTGCGGATAATACATCAGATAAACACACCGTAGCACGTGTAGGATTCGGTAGCTCAATCCCCACTACTGTTTTACCAGGGATTATCTCCACAACGCGCACACTTAAGACTGACAAAGACCGTGCCAAATCTTTTGCTAATGCTGTAAGTTTACTTACCTTAATACCCGCAGCAAGTTGTAACTCAAACCTAGTCACCACGGGCCCAGGATGGACACACACTACATCTGCCTGTACACCAAAATCTAATAAATGCTGCTCAACATCACGCGATAAATTTTCTAATTCCTGATGTGAATATCCACCCATAGGTAGCCCTGCACTCCCACTACTTAATAAAGTAAGTGGTGGCAAGCCCTGTAATACTGGCGCTGTTGGTACAACACGCGCTTCTGCTTGCTTCTCTATTATTAGTGGTTCTGGCTTTGGAAACAAATCTTTTAATTTTTCTCGTGCAATATCTCTAGCTGTCACTGGCTCAGCTACTTCCGCCGCATGCACATTTACAGGACGTACTACTTTCGGTACCTTAGGAGGATATATAACTACAGGCTGTTTATCTGCCACCTTATAATTAGCTATAGATCGACACAATAATTGCATACGCCGCACTAGCAACAAGCATACATGCGCAACCCCTCGCAGAACGGCATAAATAGTACGTGCAACAATACTAGCTACCAAACAAGTACCGTGGCCAATCCATTCTATAAAATGCATCCATGACATACCTGTCAACCAGGTTATCCCGACTAAGACACTGGCACTTAATAACAAAACTGCGCCCTGTCGGTTCACAGCATACTCTAACCCCAATGCAATATAATGGCCAATTATACCGCCTGCACCATGCACTAATACCGGTACTTTAGCCATACTCATACTTAAAAAACCACAACCTCCCAACAATAAGAGCACAAACCCCAAACTACGTATCAATAATAATGATTTATTGGTAACAGACACAACACGATAATCTTTCAAAATCATTGCAAATAAATATACAAAACACAGTGGTAACACATACGCACAATATCCAAAAACTAAATATAAAAAACTCGCAATATATGCACCAACTTGCCCACCAGAATTCATTGTTTGAGTGAATATATGTACACCCATTCCTACATCACCGCCGCGATAAGTCAATAAAGACAAAAACACAAACAGTGCCATAGTACACGCCAAAATAAAACCACCTTCGGTCAGGCGTTTCATTACAAAATGTGAAATATGCAATTTATTTGCTACAACTTTTTTACTCATACGCTAACCTTCACCTTATTAACTTAACTTTAGCCATATTTGAATTACGTCATATATTAAGGTACTAATTTAAGCTTTTATGGACGTCATTGTGAGCGCAGCGAAGCAATCCAGACCGGAGGTGAATTGTAGCACCGCACTGGATTGCTTCGCTGCGCTCGCAATGACGTAGCCTTAACTTAGTATCATTAACGTCATATATAGCCGATTTTAAAAATTGCTAAAGTCCAGATTGAGAGAATATATTTTTTAGCATACTATATCATATCATTCTTCCTGGGAAACAATATATGAATACTGCAACTCACAATCGTTTAATTATTTTAGGATCGGGACCTGCTGGATATACTGCAGCAGTATATGCCGCTAGGGCAAATTTACAGCCGGTACTTATTACTGGTATGCAGCCTGGCGGTCAATTGACCACTACAACCGATGTAGATAATTGGCCTGGAGATATAGAAGGATTACAAGGTCCGGCATTAATGGAGCGCATGCAACAACATGCGACTAGATTTGATACTAAAATTATTACTGATCACATTACTAAGGTCGACTTACAAACACGCCCTTTTGTGCTCATTGGCGATACTGACAGATATACATGCGATACATTAATAATTGCAACAGGAGCCTCAGCACGTTATTTAGGCTTAAGCTCAGAAACTCTATACCAAGGACGCGGCGTATCTGCATGTGCGACATGTGATGGCTTTTTTTATCGTAATAAAAATGTCTGTGTGATTGGTGGAGGTAATACCGCAGTTGAAGAAGCACTATATCTATCCAACATTGCAAGTACTGTAACACTGATTCATAGGCGCGATACCTTACGATCTGAAAAAATCTTACAAGATAGATTAATGGAAAAAAGTCGCACTGGTAACATCAAGCTTATCTGGAATCATACTGTAGATGAAATTTTAGGTAATGGGACTAAAGTAACCGGCATTCGCATACTTGACACTATCTCAGGCAAACCGCAAGAACTAACCACAGATGGCGTATTCATCGCCATTGGTCATACCCCCAATACCGCATTATTTATCGACCAACTAGACATGAAAAATGGCTATTTAATCATTCGCTCTGGTCTACAAGGCATGGCCACTGCCACCAATGTTCCTGGAGTGTTTGCATGTGGCGACGTGGCCGATCATGTATATAGGCAAGCAGTCACTTCTGCAGGCTTTGGGTGTATGGCGGCTTTGGATGTGGAAAAGTATTTGGAAGAGTTGTAATGAACCAGATTGAGCCATTTATTAAACCACCAAGCCAAAATGATTTTTCAGAATGGAAAACTCTTTATATTAAATACTTAGCATTCTACAAAACTAAACTCACCGACCAACAACTATCCATGCTTTGGTCTTGGTTTTTTGCTCCCGAAAAAGATATGTACTGCAATCTCGCGGTACATGCAAATAAAATAATTGGGCTAGTGCATTTTCGTGAATATTTGCGCCCAATAAAAGCAGCGACTGCTGTATTTATGGATGACTTGTATGTAGATAATAATTTTAGAGGTATGGGTATCGCTAGATGTTTAATTAAATCCGTGAATAACTTTTGTCTAGACAAAAACATTCCACTAGTTCGTTGGGCAACTGCACACGATAATCAAATTGCCATGCAACTATATGATAAGATAGCGCTAAAAACTGACTGGAATATATATGACATGTTGGTAGAATAAATTAAAATGCATTCTTGACAATATGCTATATTTAGCATATTATTTAATTGAGGTGAGTATTATAAGTGAAAGAACTGATTTGGCTTGGGGATAGCCTCGATAACTTAAAGTCTTTTCCTGATGAGGTTCAGGATGAGATAGGCTATGCGTTACATTGTGCACAACTAGGTAATACTGATTCTTCGGCTAAACTCTTTAGGGGCTATGGTTCTGGTGTCTATGAGATTGTGAGCAATTTTAACACAGATACTTACAGAGCTATTTATATTGTAAATTTGGACGATTGTTTATATGTTTTACACGCATTTCAAAAAAAATCGAAATCGGGAATAAAGACACCTAAACCTGACGTAAATATGATTGCGTCAAGGTTGAAGCAGCTAAAAATGATTTTAAAGAGGAACGAGTTATGAGCGACAACGATGAATTAAAAATGACACGTTCATCAGGTAATGTCTTTCAAGACTTAGGCTATCCTAATGCTGACGAACATTTATTAAAAACTAAATTTGCTATGATTATCAATAGAATTATTAAGGAAAAAAATCTTACGCAGATTCGTGCAGCGAAACTGCTTGATATTGATCAACCAAAAGTATCGCGATTAAGTCGCGGTCAACTATCTGGATTTTCAATTGATAAGCTAATGATGTTTCTGATATTACTAAATCAAGATATCGAGGTTAATGTAAAGCCACATAATACAAGCTTGCATAAAGATGATTTTAACAATCATTTTTCATTGAATTATTTAACGTGTTAATGACTGCCAGTTCGGTAATTGCTAATAAATATAATGCACTTATTTTTTCTTCTTATTAGAATGTTTAGGCAGTCCAGTAGCAATTGCATTAACGCCAATATTCGGATTTACTCCACAATCATCCAACAACTTTAATAAATTATTACCTTTATAAGTCAAACGGCGCACACAATATGTATCTAAATAACTTTTTAAAATATATCCATATTCTGGAATAGTGAGTACCATTAATATTTTTTCAGCACGTGCTAAATGATTATCCTTGCTTGCATCACACGCTTGAAATAACACTGCGGCTAACATGGAGGCTAGGCTGGCTTGTCGCACTTTAGAGGCCATATAAAACCGCTGAATGCATGCATCCAATGCGCGATCTTGATCCCACTGCGCCCAAGTGTCATACAAAGTAAATGCATCATGTGACAATGCTGTTATATCTGCTAACGATGCTTGTTGTAATATATACGCCACAGGAATCACACCTTGCACATTGGCCCAAGAACAATTGCCGGCTATTTGTGAGCTCATTGGTACTTGCAAAATCGGCTGCAAGCCTAATTGTTGATTAATTGTATTATGAAAATAACGTCTATCTTGTTTTTTCAGCATAAATTCATGCAAAAACTTTGCAGTCAATTGTTCTGGCTTGGTAATACGATAAATATTGACACTACCTTCAGTGATACTATTTTCTCCACGATCAATTTTAGCCCACCAATTACCATAACGCACAAAACACAATGCATGCCCACGACTCGCTGCTGGTAAAATTAATAGTGGCGCCTGCAATATAGCCGCCAAGCGCTCATGATGTTTTTCTGTCAACCGCACTTGATGCTGTAGTGATAGCAGTTCCGCACTTAAGTTAAACGCCGTAATAATCGCATATAATTTTTGAAAGTGATCACGTAAATGTCTAGTAGAGTAACTACTGGTAAAGCGCTGTAACGAATCACGAATCATCGCTACTGTGAATTCTAGAATAAACCCTTCATAGTCTAGCTCAATAAACTCACCATCAGCATTGACAATATCTACATCACCTGTCAACTCAAATCTATGCCCGATTAATTTGCCTAAGATAAAATCTAGTGCAAAATCAAGCTTCGCACCATGTTTATACAGTAAGCGCTTCAAATCATCCTGACCACGTAATACTGGATATACTAATATGGATAAACCCGCACTAGTATATGCATTAGCATTTGCACCATGTTCCAGCAATAAACGTACCATTTCCAGATCATAATTATCAACCGCCCAATGTAAGGCAGTGCGACCCGTAACATCCGGTTTATTAATACGTACACCTTTATCAAGTAATAATTGTGCAGTAGTAACTTGTCTAGCAATGGCAGTTTCTATTAAAGGGGTAAAACCATACTCATCAATATCATCCAGTGCCACCCCATCACTGAGATATGCGGAAAAATTTAACTTACGTCCATAGATAATGTCATCCGCAATAGTCATGTACTAAGGTCCTGAGGGCTTAGGTGCTGTAGAAAATCTCTGCTGATTCTGGTTCTGTAATTTTTCTTGTAGTTCTAATTGTTTCTTTAATTGTTCACGCAGCGCGTTTTCTTCAAACTCTATAATGCCCTGAGGATTTACGGTAGGCAATGGACTGACATTTTTATCGGCCCCATCCAATGCTGGAGTATCTAGTAAAGGATGTTGCTTGGCATTTGATTGCACATTATCTAACCCAGAGGTAGCTTGTGGATTTGCATGCTCTTTTGCATGCACAGTACCGAAAGTTTGATGACCGTACTGTTCGTCTTGACGCTGTTGTCGATCATAAGTGTCAGGAGCTAGCATACTACTGCCTGCACCAGTATCCTTTAATGGTAAGCGGTGACCTTCAGGCCGAATTGCAACAATACCTCTACTTGGTTTACCAGGCATAAATACAACCCTCAATTAAAACTAACAATAGAATCTTACCATATATAGTAACAATTTATGACTATATTCACAGATTTCTACATACAAATCTCACTTATTAATGAACATAAACCATACAATATGATTATACTTAATAAAATAACTTTACGCTAGTATTTAGTGCTATTTGTTGCTCTGTAATATGCGTAGTACATAGTCAAATAATTATTATACTCGCTAAAAAACGACAATCATTATCTAAAAAACTCTAATTATTTTTATCAATTGCCCAAAAACTCCTTGTGCTTAATTTTTCCTTAATATGGATCTGATAAAATAATAATGTGACTTATTTTTATAAGTTATGAAAATATAACTCTTACTGGGATTATAAATGTATATTGCGATATGAATATACTGATATGTTTGGAGTATTGCACTATGCGCACAAAAACGACGATAAATTTTGTATCACAATTCTCTCGATCAGTATTGCACGATATAACCTCAAAAAATAAAGTGCGACACACTAGACTGGAGCCAGCCATTAGGAGCTTTAAACAACCAAGTAGAACTATACCAGGAACACAACTAACAACAAGACTGCCATCAGCGCCAGATTTGATTTATCGCGGATCTATGGGAACGAAAGAAATTATTTATGTGCTCGAAACTAATTATTTAGGAACAGAATCATCGGTAAGTAGAAAATCATCTTCTTTGGATATTGTAGAGTATATTCGCGAAAATGATAGTAAATATTTTCTTTCATTTAGCCCATGCAAAGAAACCGTTAAACCATATGCTGCAGGTTTATCTATGCTCCCATGCAAAGGTTATATAATTGTTACTGGACTTCCTAAAGTATATACAATTCCCCAGAAGCTTTTACATTTAAATAGAGACATTTTTAGCGCATATAATCACCAGCAACAAGATAAAATTTCGCGTGCAAATGCTGAGGGTATAACACATGCCTTCGAAGATATCATAGATATGACTGCAAATAATAATGAGATTACCGCTGTTTTATATTCTTCTGCCCAAGAAGATTGGCGTCCTGTTGTTTCAGAAGATCTCATGAGTATTTTTGAAGTTTCTGGCCCTGGACGCATATTATCTCAGTTTATGTCCGCCACTCAAATTGCCTATCTAAGAGAATGGGACAATCCTGACTTTACCAAAAGAATCTACGCACTTGAAATTGTTTTATATGGTCATGATCCACGAGACTTGGCAATAATGAATGACAATGCTCACGAAACGAGATTAATCACCAAGGATGAACGTTTAATCACTCTAGACGATGCACGTACAGTAATCAATTCAGGTGAGTTAGATAAACTAAATGCTCTTTATACAACCACGGAGACACAGCGCATAGCATCTGTGCCAAAAAGTATTGCTATTGGTGACCAAAATGCCCTGGTTGAATATATGACTGCAAAATTAAAAGAGTGTCCATTATTAATAGACAAAAAATATGCAGCAAAAATCATGTAATTAAGTGCCTGCAACTGCTTTGTGCAGGTACAATTATTTTTTATGCACTGAAAACAATAAATGTGTGTAAATGTATAACAAATATAGTATACTTAATAAATTAGAAGCGCTATCAATGGATCAATTATGTTTGCTAAACGGACATTAGGAACACTATTCGGAATAAACGAATCTAGAACAAATGGTTCTGTAATTCACCAAGTACATCAGGCAATGAAACCAAATTATTTCACAGGAGCACTGTCTGGTTACAGTTGGCGCCACAGAAGCATAGGTGAAACATTGGAGTGTATAACCAATCCTAACAAATACAATGCATTACAAAGACAAGCGCAAGTTAATTTACAGAGGTGGGCAAAAGAAAAAACTGATCCTCCGCTAAAAGTTGAAGTTGTATATAAAGATTGGGGGGTTGCGGCTCTCGAAGCCACACAACAATATGGTGTGCTTTACACTATATTAACTATGGCAAATTCTCTGTTTCCAGGCGGCGCTGTATTAAGCGGTGGCAGTGCCCAAGAAGAAAATGTGTGGCATCGCAGTTCATGCGCACTTTCATTATTAGATCAAAGTGTTTATTTAGATAAAGCCACTAATACGTTCAGATATGATGATTATACAAACCGACTGATAGAAGCCAAAATACAAATGACTAGTAATGAGCTGCAGACCCTACTAGAGCATTGTTCAACAGCCACTGTCTCCACAGCATATAAAGTATTATTTAGCCAAGACATTAGAATATGCTTCAGAGGACCAGAAATGTACCTGCCCAATGATATTGATGATTGCACGACAAAATGCGATAGAGCAGATAGTGAAATGAGTTACTTATTTCTACCACAAGCCAGTATTTTCCCATTTTATGAATTAAGATCGTCCGCTCCAGAACAAACATATGCGCCAAATATAAAAGATCCACAGATATTAGAACAATATAAAATTGATTTAAGACGACGCATTGAAGCACAATTAAATACATTAATTATTGCGGGGCGACCTGAAGTGATTTTAGGTGCGTGGGGATGTGGAGCCTTTGGCAATCATCCAAAAATTGTCGCACAGATATATCGTGAAGCAATTGAAGAACGCGCGCATTTTTTTCGACACATCATCTTCCCAATAATTAATAATGGCGCGCAATCAAATAATTACAGTATATTTAATGAGTATCTAGATGGGATAAAACTTGGTGGCCTTGTAGAAAAGCAACATTATACTCCTGGTCCTGCACTATAACAATGCCGCTAGCCTACAAGCTTGATCAATGGCAAAACGTGCATCCAGCTCTAGTGCTTTATGCGCGCCACCTATCACATGTACAGACATTTGTGCCTGTTGTAATGGCAATAATAACTCATGGTTTTCTACTTGTCCTGCGCATATCACAATGGAGTCTACTTGCAAAATACGTGATTCATTACTAACTATAATATGCAGCCCAGCATCATCAATGTGTGTATATGTCACCCCAGTCAGTACTTCAACAGCCCTATGTTTGAGACTTAAGCGATGGATCCAACCTGTAGTCTTGCCTAAGCGCTTACCTGCTTTCTCTGCCTTACGCTGCAATAAATATACTTTACGAATTTTGGGAGGTGCGACCGGTTTTTTAATTCCGCCACGGTTTAACCCGAGCAGATCTATACCCCACTCATCAACAAATGATACAGCGTTAGCATCTGTATGCCCTGCATGAGTCAACCACTCAGACACATCAAAACCAATACCTCCAGCGCCAATAACCGCAACACGTGCGCCAGGTATACGCTCGCCTGTGAGTACCTCAACGTACGTCATCACCATTTTATGATTTAGCCCTGGAATTTCAGGTATTCTAGGGTTTACACCACTTGCTAAAACAACTTCATCAAAACCTGTCAGATTATCCATGGTTGCTGCAGTAGATAAGCGCACATCCACCTGATTCTGTGCTAATTGATAGTTAAAATAATTAATGGTATGTTGATATAGCTCCTTACCTGGAATAACTTTTGCCAAGTTAAATTGCCCACCTAAGGTGTCATGCTTTTCAAACAGTGTCACTTTATGGCCGCGCAGAGCAGCAATATGCGCAAACGCCATACCAGCTGGCCCGCCCCCAACCACAGCAATACGCTTGGAATGTAATGTTGCCTCATATACTAATTCCATTTCGTGACAGGCACGCGGATTGACTAAACAAGAAGCCGTCTTATTGACAAACACCTGATCTAAACAAGCTTGATTACAGGCAATGCATACATTAATAGCCTCTGACATACCTTGGCGTGCTTTGGTAACAAATTGTGCATCAGCTAAAAAAGGCCGTGCCATAGATACTAAGTCAGCAACACATGAGTTAATTAACTCATTAGCTAACTCTGGCGTATTAATACGATTAGAGGTAATCACCGGAATTGTGACGAGATCTTTTAACTGCTTGGTTACAGAAGAAAATGCAGCGGCTGGTACCATGGATGCGATTGTTGGGATCCGTGCTTCATGCCAGCCAATGCCGGTATTTAATAAAGTGGCGCCAGCCGCTGCAATTGCTTGCCCTAAAGTTAATACCTCGTCACGAGAGCTACCATTAGCAATTAAATCTAACATCGACAAGCGATAAATAATAATAAATTTCTCACCCACTGCTGCACGTACTGCATGCACTACAGCCAGCGGGAAGCGCATACGATTACTAAAACTGCCACCCCATTCATCTGCTCGACGATTAGTATGCTCTACAATAAATTGATTAATTAAATACCCTTCGCTTCCCATTATTTCCACGCCATCATAACCAGCTGCCTGTGCAAGACGTGCACAACGTGCGAAATGTTCGATAGTTTTACGTATACGACGCTTACTCATAGTCCACGGAGTAAACGGGCTAATAGGTGATTTAATACGACTCGGAGCAACAATAAAAGGATGCATACCATAGCGCCCAGCATGCAATATTTGCAACACAATTTTACCTGCCGCCTCATGTACTGCATGTGTTATCAACTCATGTTTCTGCTGTTCGGCAACAGATGTTAATTTAGCAGATCTTGGCCCCAAACGCCCGGCGCGATTAGGAGCAAAACCACCTGTCACAATCAAGCCAACATCACCATGCGCACGCTCGCGATAAAATTCTGCCAAGCGTGAAAAATCATGCTTATCTTCTTCAAGGCCAGTATGCATAGAGCCCATAATCACGCGATTTTTTAAGGTAGTAAAACCTAAATCTAATGGCTGCAATAATGCTTTAAATGGCGTGTTGTCTATTACTAATTCCATGTTGCCTCACTAATTCAAATCAATATTGTGTCTAAGGTAATGTTGACTTTTTACAACCTTCGTAGGCCATGGATGGCCTACATAGAGCGGCATGGATGCTTTTAGCGTGGTGCAAAAAGTCAACATTACCTTAGACACAATATTGACACCTTACTCCAAACATGCAGCCACTGGCGCAAATGATCTGCGATGGATGGCACATGGCCCCAGTATATTTAATGCAGCACGATGCTTTGCTGTAGGGTAACCTTTATGTTCTGCAAAACCATAGCCAGGATGCATGCTGTCTAACTCTATCATCTCCGCATCACGATATACTTTCGCTAAAATAGATGCTGCAGAAATAATAGGCACCAAAGAATCGCCACGCACAATGGCCTTACAAGGCATGCGAATATTTGGCATAAACAAACCATCAACTAGAACTTCATCAGGAATAAGCACTAACCCAGCTACTGCACGTTGCATAGCGAGCATTGTTGCATTGTGAATATTGAGTACATCAATTTCTGCTGCCTCCACACGACCATATGCATAACACAAGGCTTGTTCACGAATAATTATAGCAAGTTTCGTACGCTGCAAAGCGGTTAATTGTTTAGAGTCTCGTACACCATCAATTGGTTCACGTAAAATTACTGCTGCCGCTATTACTGGCCCTGCCAACGGACCGCGCCCTACTTCATCCACACCTGCGATATACAAGCACTCTCTCCTTAAGAGCATAACTCCATACATTCTTCTAGCGTTAGGCCAATACTTTGCATTACTTGATTGTTGAGTTGCCATAAATACGCAACCCAAATGTATTGTCCGTATGGTGATAATAATCAAGTTATGATCATGTTGAAAAAAGCTACTGTAACGTTCTCCACGTTAAAAGTAAAGCGACGTGAAGCTGCAGAATACAGCTGATCAATTAAAACAAATGCAAATTGATAACACGGTTATAGAGCTAAAAATGAATGTTTAACAACTTTTAATAAACGACTGTCGCGCACACAGAAATATTGTAAAGTAATGCATCAGCAAGACTGAGCTAAATTAAGACATTGATTATATCTTACTTAAAAACCTATCCAAACTATTAGAAAAATCCCGTATATCTTTTTGATTCAGTGGTGCTACCCCTCCTGTCAGTAGAGCAGAACTGCGCAATGACTCATTTAAGTTGCGTACGGCTAATTGTTGCTTGATGTTATCGTGCGTATACATTTTTCCGCGTGGGTTTAACGCTGCCCCGCCTTTGCTTACTACGAGATCGGCTAATGGAATATCTGCTGTCACGATCAAGTCACCTGCTACCATAGTGTTAACAATATAGTGATCTGCAACATCAAACCCACCGCTGACCTGTTGTTTTTTGATAAACGGAGAGTTAGGAGTTGGTACATAATGATTTGCTACAACTATCAAGAGTGTTCTAGTACGTATCGCTGCGCGAAACAACACTTCTTTAATCGGCCTTGGGCAGGCATCTCCGTCCATCCAAATTTGCATATATTAATGCCTAATAGTGATAGTATAAACATCTGTACCAGTAGTCGCATAATACAGATCACTAACAGCATACCCTACGACCACTGCCAGTTCATCATTTATATAAATTAATGGCACCAATGCACGTTGCCATGTTGGGATCTGCCAAGATTGCATTAATTTTTTCAAACTTTTAGTTTGCCCATGTAAGCGTATAGTCTCACCACCACAGCGAAAACGTACTGTAACTTGACAGTTCTTAGGCACATATAAGCCACGCACAGCAGACTCTGCGCATAATATGCCTAACGTGAATACTAATGCACTAGGAAAGTGCACCCACTGTACGGGTGCAATAGGCACAGTAGCAGACTGTATCAGCCAATATAATGCGCCATTAAATCGCCGTATTATTACATTATCCCACTGCAAACATGGTGTTTTATCATGACGAGCAAAAATTACTTCATCAATTAAACACTGAAAAGTATTGGTAGACGGCGAGTGCACTTTATGTTTGCTAATCCATGCACGTAATATATTATCAATCCTACTGCGCTCTAACGAGATAATACCTGCCAAAGGTAGTATATCTGCATCTAAGTCTGGCAAATCAATGGTTGCTAGGCTCTCTAAATTTTTCTTTGCTGTCTGACAATGTTCGGCTGTACGCAATAAATTTTTCACTACATGTGGCCATTGCATGGTAACGCTAGGTAATACATGGTGCCTTAAATAATTACGCGCAAAATTTACATCTTGATTACTCTCATCAAGAACCCAAGTGAGTTTATGCTCCTCTGCATAGAAGAGGAGCATGGATCGTGCTGTGGATAATAATGGGCGGATTAACACTCCTGCTGCAAACGACTTAACTGCTGGCATTGCTGCTAAACCATCAAGGCCAGCACCACGAAATAGATTTAATAATAATGTTTCCGCCTGATCATCGGCATGATGAGCTAATAGCAGCGCTTCATTAGCTTGCAGTACAGATGCAAAAACTGTATAGCGCGCGATACGTGCCGCCTCTTCAAGATTGGCACGCTCTCTGAGTTGTACTACACGGATGAGAAGTGGGATATTAAGCGCTCTACAAACAACTTCACAATGCTCCTGCCAACTCTGTGCATTAGCACTAATACCATGATTCACATGCACTGCACGTACCCGTGCTGATAATGTAGAATCATTAGCAAGCTGATGCAATAAAACTGTTGAATCTAAACCACCGCTAAAGCCAACAACCAAACCAGCACATGCATGCAATTTAGCATTAATATCCGCAGAAAATTCAATCACACGCACCCATAGCCATAAATTTTTGCCGACGACGCGCGATTAATTCCTCTATGGATAAAGACTTCAAAGAGTGCAGTTCATTGGTAAATACTATACGTAATGAATCCATCATCTCAGGTAAATTACGATGCGCGCCACCTAAAGGTTCATCTATCACTAAATCAACAAGGTTAAAATTAGCACTATTCTGTGCAGTAATCCCCATAGCTCGCGCTGCTTCGCTAGCTTTGGTAGGATCCTTCCATAAAATAGAAGCACAACCTTCTGGGGAGATCACTGAATAAATTGCATATTGTAGCATCAAGACCCGATCACCAACCCCTATAGCAAGAGCGCCACCAGAACCAGCCTCACCGGTCACTGTACAAATAATTGGCGTTTTTAATTTAGACATTTCTAGTAGATTACGCGCAATTGCCTCAGACTGATTACGCTCCTCCGCACCTATCCCAGGATATGCGCCAGCTGTATCAATAAAAGTAAAAATAGGTATTTTAAATTTTTCAGCTAACTTCATTAAACGTAAGGCTTTACGATATTCTTCTGGGCGTGCCATACCAAAGTTACGATATACTTTTTCTTTAGTACGTTTCCCTTTTTGATGTCCCAATACCATAACTGGCTCATGGTTAAAACGCGCCATGCCCGAAATTATGGCAGGAGCTGCAGAATAATGCCGATCACCATGTAATTCTTGAAAATCAGTAAATAAATGTTCAATATAATCCGTTGTTTGTGGGCGCAACGGATGACGCGCCATTTGAGTAACTTGCCATGGATCTAAGCGCGCAAAAATCGCCGCTGTTAAATCTCTACACTTACTCTCTAAGCGCAAAATCTCATCATTCAAGTTAACGTCAGTATCACTATCAACCATACGTAACGCCTGAATCTTCTGATTTAACTCTTCAATAGGTTGTTCAAAATCTAAAAATTGCCGGCTCATGCATGTACCATTATTAAAGTAGAACTTACGAAGAGATCGAGGTTCTTCGTAAGTCCTATAAATGTTTGATCATGCGCTAGAATCCATTACATGTCAACTTTTGATACTGCTCGTCTGCGCAAAGGCGGAATTAATATATGCTAATAATTATCGTAAACCTCTTTTCGATGTTTGATTGCAATTATAATTACAGTATGGTTAGTAGAGTCAATACGATAAACAACCCTATAATCACTGACTCTTAAACGTCTATGCCCCTTAAGGCTATATCTTAATGGCTTACCAAAACCAATTGGGTCAACCATTAAACGTTCTTCTATGGCTGTTTGAATTAATTTTTTAGCCGATGTTGATAAGTTAGGTATATCATCATCGACCACGGATGCCAAATATTCAACTTGGTATAATTTACTTCCAGACATCGGTATGTTTCACTTTTCTAGAATCTGCATGATCTCGTCTCTCAGCTATTTCTGCAAGAAACATATCTTCCCGCCGATCTAAAGCATCAATAATAAGCTCTTTTGCTAAACCAGAAACAGATTTATGTTCCTGATTTGCAAGATAAGACAGTAAGCCTGCTGTGGACTCTTCAAAAGTAATATTTATTCGTGGGTTTTTAGTTGCCATTGCCATCTCCTCCCATTTATTTAAGTATCATTTACAGTGTATCACTTTTACATCACTTGTCAACCATTTATTCCCACTTTGCGTCAATTATAATTCCTAAACACACGATGCTGCTTGGGTATTTTTACATAATTATTCGAGAGTTACTACTTTTTCTGGCTCGTTCCGTATTGACTGCAAATATACAATTGCAATATATTAAAGTGCAATATCAATTTGTGTCATTTTAAAAAGGCTATTATGAACAATGAACATGAACAACGAATGATGCAGCTTATTGAATATACCAGAGCGCAAAATACAGAACCGTATGGTTGTTCTATTTATCATGAGAGTGGAGAGCAATTAGTGGAGATCCTTGGTAATAAATATGGCCCTATTAATCATGCCGAGACTTTAGCAATCAACAAAGTTGCAGAAAAACATCCTAATATTGATTGGCATAGCTTAATACTTTATACAACCGGTGAACCATGTTGTATGTGCGCAGCCGCGTGTTGTTGGGCGAATTTGCAAACGGTAGTTTATGCTACTAATATCCCATTTATGATTGAGCTATGGGGGTTAGAAAGTCCTATCAGAGCAGCCGATATTTTTAAAACCTATCCTAAACAACCAATTCTTTTGTCCGGAATATGTGAGTTAGAGTCTAATCAACTCTTCCTGGAGCATCGAGACTCTTTCGCGGCAACTTGGAATGCAAAAAGATGGAGTTTAACTTGATGACCCATGTTTAACCAACTCGATCTAGCCAACTGCCTACTCATGCCATCACGCATAGATATATGGCTATACTCATTAGCAACTTTACATGAAGATGCGGCTACTCTATTAGACGCAACAGAACTTGCACGTGCCAATAGATATCACTTTGCCCGGCATAGCCGCCGCTTTATCATGGCACGCGCAATCTTGCGCTGTATCATAGGTCGTTATCTAAATATTCCGCCAAAAGATATAGCTTTTACTTATCAAACACATGGTAAACCAGAAATACCACACCCAGCACAGATACAATTTAATCTTAGTCATTCGCAAGATATGGCGTTACTTGCTATTGGGCAAAACTATCCAATGGGGATTGATATTGAATTTTTTACTGATAGACCATATGACGGTATTGGTACGCATGCATTCTCACCAGAAGAAAATATGCAATTACATAAGGCAACCAATGAATTAAAAGCACTAACATTTTTTAATATCTGGGCACAAAAAGAAGCTGTTATTAAAGCCTGTGGGCTTGGCTTGCACTATCCACTCACACAAATTAGCATGCCACCACTGCCCCAAGGGCACACTCAGATCTTTGACCCTAAACATCAGCAAGATTGGCAATTACTATCGTTTAGCCCGCTAGTAAATTGCTGTGCTGCTTTATGTTATAACTTAAACGTGCAAACTTTACGTTATATACACTTAGACAATCCTTGGGAGCGATTAATATGATCCCATTAAACCAGAACAGCCTACTCACCCACTTATCTGCAATACAATGTCACTTACCTCTAAAACTACATATATTTGACACCATCGATTCCACCAATAATTTTTTAAAAAATCTGCCTATAAGTAATACACTAGATATATGCTGCGCTGAAACACAAACTATAGGCCGCGGGCGTTTTAACCGTTCTTGGTATTCCCCTTGGGGTGAGAATATATATCTATCCATACGTTGGCCAATATCATGTACAATTAAAAAATTATCTGCTTTAAGTTTAGTAATAAGTCTCAGTGTTATAACAGCGCTCAAGCAACTAGGTATAAATGATAATATTTTGATTAAATGGCCTAATGATCTAATGTGGCAAGATAAAAAATTAAGTGGCAATCTAATTGAAATCACCCATAACCACTCACATGTTATTATTGGCATTGGCTTAAACGTTAATTCTAATAGCAATGACAATACACATACAGTAATAGACCAACCATGGTGTTCTCTAAGCGATATTACCGGACAGCACTTTGATCGCAATAATATTATTGCGGCAATAATAGCAACATTACATCATACACTGCCACAATTTATGACCACTGGATTTATGCAATTTATGCAAGAATGGAATAATTTAGACTACCTAAAAGATCGCATGATAACCATCTCTAACAACAATGCACAGCCAATCGTAGGTACAGCAATGGGTGTGAATGACACGGGGCAATTACTGATACAAGATAAACTAAATATAACCCATGTATGTATATCAGGAGAAACATCGGTACAAACAGCATAATGAATATCTTTTCTTATGAAACTTTACTAAGAAAAGATAATCTGCTATCTTTTCTTTATAGACACTGCTAAGAAAAGATCTTGATGACTAACAGAAGAATTGGCACCTACATTACTCAAACAGTCGCTGTAGAGCCTTATAAGGCTTACGTACCACCAAAGTTACTACCAGATCCTCCTGTTGATTTAACCAAACTCTATCCACATCTTGAAAAAGCAACACTTGCATTGGCTGAATTAAATAGCATACACAAGTCTATTCCAAACACTGCACTATTCATTTACATGTATGTCCGCAAAGAAGCGCTACTTTCTAGCCAAATTGAAGGCACACAAAGTTCATTTGCAGATTTAATGCTTTTTGAACATCATCAAAAGCCAAAGGTATCACTCGAAGATGTAGAAGAAGTCTCTAATTACGTACAAGCTATTAGCTACGGCTTAAAAAGACTTAAAGACGGTTTTCCACTATCTCTTAGGCTATTGCGAGAAATTCATGGTGTATTGCTTTCCGGTGGCCGTGGCGCAGGAAAATTGCCAGGAGAATTTAGACGTTCGCAAAATTGGATTGGTGGTACAAGACCAGGGAATGCGTTGTTTGTACCCCCGCCTGTAGATCATTTAACTCAGTGCTTATCTGATTTCGAAAAATTTTTACATGATGATAGCTTACCGGTTTTAATCAAGGCTGGTCTTGCACATGTACAATTTGAAACGATACACCCTTTTTTAGATGGTAATGGAAGACTTGGCCGCTTATTGATCACATTAATACTTTGTCACAATGGTATGCTAGATGAGCCAATATTATATTTAAGTCTTTATTTTAAGCAAAACCGCCATGTATATTATGATTTGCTACAAGCAGTGCGCATACATGGCAATTGGGAAACTTGGTTGGAATTCTTTTTAGACGGCATATTTAGATCTGCAACACAAGCGATTCAAGCAGCTACTCATATTAATAAGTTATTTGCACATGATCATCAAAAAATTACATCCCTAAAGCGTGCACGTTTTTCTCAGCTTAGGATACTAGAGTATATGCAACGATTACCACAAGTAACAGTTGCCTTACTGGCAAGTGAATTAAACATAACAACCCCAACCGCAAGAAGCGCTCTCAATAATATGGTAGCTCTAGGAATCTTAGAGGAAATAAGTGGTAAAAAACGCGATAAAATATATATATACCGTAACTACTTAGATATTCTTGAGGATGGTGCGCAACCTTTTACCGTTACAAGAGCACAATAATGATTTCATTAATTTTGTCATTGCGAACCGAAGGTGAAGCAATCCAGGATTCAGAACACCGCACTCTTGATTGCTTCACCTTCGGTTCGCAATGACGTCATTTTACAATTAAGATGCAGTGGCCATGTACACAATATTTAATTTTCAGAGCTATCTTCTGCAACTGACGTATCAATACCATCTTTCTCTTGTTGAATACGCAAATAAATTTCTTCTCGATGCACAGAGACTTCTTTGGGTGCATTAATACCTAAACGCACTTGATTGCCCTTGACACCTAAAACTGTAATATTAACATCATCGCCAATAATTAATGTTTCACCTATACGCCGTGTTAAAATCAACATCTTGCCATCTCCCTAATGCATGCTACATCAAAAGCATAGTGAATAAAAAAATCAATTTAACCTTTCAATTGTCCATTATACCGAGCAATTCTTAAGACAACCTTAAGAAACATAAGCAAAATAATAAACTTGAAAAAATCACTTTTACGGCTGCAATCTAGTTGTTGTATGCTTTAACAAAATCTATATAATATGTGTGTAACAACTCACTTCGTTTAAGGAAATATCATGTCATATAATGCACACACTCCTGAAACTTCAGAGCTTGGCAAAAAAACACCATATACAAGCCAATACACGCCATCATTGCTATTCCCAATACCACGTGAACCTAGGCGTACAGCTCTTGGCATAAACCAGAACTTACCTTTTTATGGCATGGATTACTGGAACCACTATGAAGTCTCATGGCTCAATAATCAAGGGAAGCCTAATGTTGCTATAGCAGAAATTATCTATGGATGTGAAAGTCCGTATATTATTGAGTCCAAGTCCATGAAACTATATTTTAATTCGTTAAATAATACCCAATTTACTAGCAAAGATCTTGTAGAAAAGACCATTCAACACGATCTTGCAACATATTTGGAAACAACCAACATCAGTGTAAGGATTATACCACTATATGAATATACTGCAACTATTATTCAGAAACATATACACGGTATTAATATAGATAATATAGATGTTCCATGTTCTACTTATAACATCGATCCTACTTTATTAACAATAGAAGCGCCAAACGTCTCAGAAATACTATGCTCCGATTTAGTCAGATCGAATTGTCCAGTCACCAATCAACCAGATTGGTGCAGCGTACAAATCACCTATACCGGACAACAGATAAATCATGCTAACCTACTACGTTACTTAGTATCATTTAGAAATGATAATGAATTTCATGAACAATGTATTGAGAAAATTTTTATGCATATATTAAAATATTGTAAACCATCTAAACTTACAGTATATGGACGCTCAACCAGACGCGGTGGAATCGACATTAACTCCTATCGCAGCACCCAAGCCATTAATCCACAGGATATATTAAATGTTAGACTATGTCGGCAATAAACTAAGCTATGCCCTAATCATTACTATGATGTTAACGTGTCTAGAAGCATGTGGGCAAAAAGGAGCATTATACCTACCAAATACAACTGCTAATGCAAAACCGAGTACAGCACATGTCCATCCACTTCACTAAAATGCATGGTCTGGGCAATGATTTCATGGTCATCGATGGTGTTAACCAAACTATAAAGTTAACTGCCGCACAAATCAGTGCACTTAGCAATCGCAAGACTGGTATAGGCTTTGACCAATGTTTATTAGTTGAACGCAGCCACAAGCCAAATATTGACTTTCATTACCGCATTTTTAATGCTAATGGCACAGAGGTTGGCCAATGCGGCAATGGCGCTAGATGTATTGCGCGCTTTGTTTATCATTATGGTCTCAGCAAAAAAAAGATAATCAATGTCAGCACACAAACCACCAACTTACAATTAATACTGAATACAGATAATACCGTAACTGTGCGTTTTGACCACCCTAATCTTACGCCAAGTACCATTCCATTACATGCTACTAAGCAATCTCCGTATTACTCTATTCAATTATCAGATAGTGAACATTATCAAGTACACGCTCTATCTGTAGGAAACCCACATGCTATTTTAGTTGTGCCAGACATCAATATAATTGACGTGGCAATAGTAGGTAAAAAAATTAGCGAACATCCATTCTTTCCAGAACAAACTAATGTAGAGTTTATGCAAATACTCTCAAAGAGCCATATAAAATTACGTGTATATGAACGTGGTTGCGGTGAGACAACAGCCTGTGGCAGTGGCGCTCTTGCAGCAGCAGCTATAGGCAAACTATATCATCAACTAGATGCAAACATCACTGTTAGCTTGCCTGGCGGTGATTTATTAGTCAATTGGCCCACAGTAACAGATTATATATTTTTAACAGGTCCTGCTACATTTGTATACGAAGGAAATGTTAACAGCCCTTAATCACATGTAACCAAAGAAGCAATATATTTACCACCAAACTATCACCCTAGCTATGCACAATATTATCCACAGTTTCTGTGGATAACTTGCTGCTGGCGCGAAATTAGTTCCTAGATAATCTGATTTATATACCTTAATAACTCCCCTTCCTGCATATGCACTAAATCCTTTTCTATATTACGCTCTACTAAATTTTTTACTTGTTTAGTCATATGATTCAGCAATAAACCATGGATATGTGGTGGGCCTACTAAAATCAGTTGCTCATAGGTATTTGCGACACGTGCGTGATCAAGTATATGGGCCATTTCACGTGCGAAGGTATCAACGCGTATTTCTTTCGGATCGGAATGTGGTGCATAAGCTCCATGGCCACCATTCATCACTTGATAGTGCCCAGATAAATCAGAAGTTATATCTACATCCTTCTCTCTATTTTCAGGATGTTGAATGTCTCTAATTAATGTCAATTGTGTTTTGTGATAATCATAAATACGACACATAGTTGAATCAAACACTACCACCCACTTTATCTTCTGTTTATTCATCACACATACTCCAATTTACAATATAATATATAGTATAGGTGATAAAATGATTATATGGATAGCACCTACCGTTCGGGCTTAGGATGATTAATATGGATACTTTACTACAGGAACACATACTAGCCATTAAAGATAGTTACAAGCATATGATAGTGCAATTACATGAATGGTGTGGCATTAATTCTGGTACTGAAAATCTACATGGGCAGCAACAAATGCGGAACATAATAACGCAAGCTTTTAGCCCGATTGCTGATGAAATCATTACCTATCAATTACCACCAATCACGCAAATTAATATGGCTGGTGACACCATCATGCAAACATATGGCGATGCACTATATATACGCAAACGCCCATGCCTTAAGAAGAGAGTGCTGTTAAGTGGGCATATGGATACTGTGTATACAGAAAATGATGCTTTTCAACACTTAACTTATATGACAGAAAATATTTTACGTGGGCCAGGTGTGGCTGATATGAAAGGTGGGCTAATCATAATGCTACAGGCACTCAGAAATTTTGAACAACTGCCATGTGCAAAGCAATTAGGCTGGGATGTATTCATCAATGCAGATGAAGAAATTGGATCGCTAGCTTCACAACATTTATTCACAGAAGTAGCACCCTTATGCCAAACAGCACTAGTATATGAACCAGCCATGCCTGGAGGATTCCTTGCCAAAAATCGCAAAGGCAGTGGCAAGTTTACCTTAATTGCGGAAGGCAAAGCTGCACATGTCGGTCGAGCATTTCATGATGGGCGTAATGCTATTTGTTATCTTGCAGAAGCAATAAGCGCAATTCATGCTCTCAATTACCAACAAGATAATGTACATATTAATGTAGGCAAAATTGCGGGTGGCAGTGCACTCAATATTGTACCTGACAAAGCTGTGGCTAAATTAGATGTCCGCATTACTAATGCAGATGATGCGACTTGGGTACACAATAAAATAGATAATATTATCAATAAAATGCAATGCGATGGCTATAAGCTGACATTACATGGCAATTTTCATCGCCCGGTTAAAAAAATCAATCAAGCTCATGAGCATTTATTTACCCGCGTACAAAACATTGCTAAATCATTAGGAATTACATTAAAGTGGAAAGATAGTGGTGGCTGCTGTGATGGTAACAACCTGGCAATGCTTGGATTACCAACATTAGACACGCTTGGAGTATGTGGTGGTGATATCCATACTCCCAATGAGTTTGTTTTACTAGATAGCTTAGTAGAAAGAACAGCACTATCAACTCTGCTATTAGAGGAATTAGCATCATGATGTTATTGCGTAAGGCAGAACAATCCGATTTAGCAGAGATCTTCCGTTTAGCAAAAAAAAGCGGCATTGGTATTACTACATTACCCAAAGAAATCGATGTATTAGAGTTACGTCTCCAATGGGCAATACAATCATTTAGCAAACAAGTAAGCGCCCCTAACAACGAATATTACTTATTCGTATTAGAAGATACGATCAATGCAACACTTATTGGGATCTCTGCTATAGAAGCTGCAATTGGTAGTTCGACACCATGCTATTATTACAAAATTTCAGAACACGCAAATGTTTGTCATAAGCTCAATATACAGAGTCATTATCAAATGCTCAGCCTCGTAGATTCCCATAACGGCTGTAGTGAAATGTGTACTTTATTTTTAGATCCAGCACATCGTAAGGATCACAACGGTGCCCTCCTATCACGCGCACGTTTTTTATTCATGGCTAATAACCCCGAACGCTTTGCAGACACAGTTATTGCAGAAATACGTGGCGTTTGTAGTGATAATGGCCATTCACCATTTTGGGATGCCGTAGGAGAGCATTTTTTTCATATAACATTTGCGCAAGCAGATAGACTTAAATTAATCGCTCATAACCCAGCAATAGTGGATTTAATTCCCAAACATCCATTGTATGTACCACTACTCGCTAAAGCTGCGCAAGCAGTAATCGGCAAACCGCATGCTACTTCTATACCAGCTATGCATCTATTATTAGATGAAAATTTTACCTTTCAGCATTATATAGACGTTTTTGATGCAGGCCCCACTGTAGAGGCAGCACGTGATACAATTACTACCATTAAAACCAGTGTATTATTCACTATAGAAAATATTAGCGCAGATGTTGGTAACGTGCCTTGTTTAATGTCTAATGTTACAGGAGATTTTCGTGCAACTTTAACTCATGCTAACATAAATCATGCTGCACGCAGTGTCATCATTAATAACAAAACCGCGCAATTACTAAAGTTAAGTCGTGGGGATGTATTACGTCTTGCACCATTGCATAATGAGTCATAAACTTATGAGCACTACAGAAAATAAGCATTACATTGATGGTAAATGGGTTATAGGTTGTGGTACACAATTTTCTTCACGCAATGTTGTGGATAATACTATCTTATGGCAAGGCAGAAGTGCCACAGAAGATGAAATTGACTCTGCATATCATGCTGCCAATAATGCTTGCACAACATGGGCGTGTCTTGATTTTGAAGCACGTGCAGAGTACATAATGCGTTTTGCTAAACATGTCGAAGAAAAACGTGATGCATTCATTAAACTCATCTCCTTAGAAACTGGCAAACCACATTGGGAGGCCAGTACGGAAGTCAATTCTGTCATCAATAAAGTAGCTATTTCCATCGAAGCACATCATGAGCGTTTACACGCACAAAGCTATACTATGGCAGATACTGTACAAGCTATCCGCTATAAGCCTCATGGCGTTGTTGCAGTACTAGGCCCATTTAATTTTCCAGCACATTTAAGTAATGGTCATATTATTCCTGCATTACTAGCCGGCAACACTATAATTTATAAACCCAGTGAATTAACACCGGCAGTTGCTGCGCTAATCATGCAATGTTGGCATAAGAGCAATATACCAGCTGGTGTAATCAATTGCATTCATGGAGATGCAATAACAGCTAAGGCATTATTGGATAAAAATATTCAAGGGGTATATTTTACTGGAAGTTATGCAACTGGAGTCCAAATATCCACACAGCTTGGTAACCGACCTGAAGTTATATTAGCATTAGAAATGGGCGGTAATAATCCATTAGTGATAGATGATACGCTACATGATCTTGATGCTGCTGTTTACAATACCATAATCTCTAGTTTTATTACCGCAGGGCAACGTTGTACATGTGCAAGGCGCGTAATTATACCCAATAATGACTTAGGTAATGATTTTATACAACGTTTATTAATAGCTACTAAACAATTAACTGTAGGGATGCCTCTACAACGACCAGAACCATTTATAGGGCCAGTTATTGGGCACTCTCATGCACTCAAACACCTTGCAGCACAAAGTGCATTACAAGCAGCTGGTGGCATACCATTATTACCTATGACCTTGTTGCAAGCAGGATCTGGTTTACTATCACCTGGGATCCTAGACATGACCTGGGTACTAAACCCGCCTGATGAAGAAATATTTGCACCTCTCATACAAATTTATCGTTATACTGATTTTGATGAAGCAATTATGCTTGCCAATCAAACACGTTATGGATTAGTAGCAGGACTATTTAGCGCAGAAGAGAAGCGTTACCAACAATTTTATAGAAAAGTGCGCGCTGGATTAATTAATTGGAACAAACCAACCACAGGAGCAGTCAGCACCTTGCCATTTGGCGGTGTTGGCATCAGCGGAAATCATAGACCTAGCGGATATTTTGCAGCAGATTACTGCGCATATCCTATTGCAAGTTTAGAACAACCAGCATTAAGCGCGCCAACTCAGAATATTCCAGGAATTAAAATATAATGACGGTATATGAATTAAACTTAGATGGTCTAGTCGGCCCCACGCATCATTATGCAGGTCTCGCTCCAGGCAACACCGCCTCAACAACTAACGCATATACAATGTCTAATCCCGCAGCAGCTGCACACCAAGGGATTGCCAAAATGCGATTACTACATAGCTTAGGCGTAAAACAAGCCGTACTGCCACCACATGAGCGCCCCAATTTAGATCTATTAAATCAGCTAGGCTTCACTGGAGATCCGGCAGTACAAGTGAAAACGGCTAAAAAAATAGCCCCAGCATTATTAAGTGCCTGTTATTCAGCATCAAGTATGTGGGCTGCAAACTCTGCTACAGTTTCTGCAAGTTGTGACTCTCATGATGGACGCGTACATTTTACTGCCGCCAATTTAATTAGTCACTTACATCGCCACCAAGAAGGCGAATTTTCCAGAAAATTATTAATGTACCTATTTAACAACAATAACTATTTTCATCACCACCCTACACTACCAAAAACCTTCATGACCAGTGATGAGGGAGCGGCTAATCATAGTAGAATTTGCCAAAATCATCAAAGTCCTGGAATCAATCTTTTTGTATATGGTAAACGTGCCTTAACACAAAATCCATCTGCCCCAATACCACTGAAATTCCCGGCACGACATACTTTAGAGAGCTCTGAGGCTATCGCACGCAGTCACCTGCTGAATCCTAAACATGTTATATTTGCTGCACAAAATCCAGCAGCAATTGATGCAGGAGTATTTCATAATGATGTCATTGCTGTCGCTAATGAATCAGTATTCTTGTTACACGAAGATGCATGGGTAAATCAAAATACTATATTAGCAGAGCTACAGCAAAAAGCTGATTTTAAAGTCCAAATTATTACCGTACTGCGTAAACAAATCAGTCTTGCAGAGGCCGTCAATAGTTATCTATTCAATTCGCAATTAATCACGCTACCAGGCACGCAAGAGATGATCTTAATAGCTCCAACTGAATGCGCAATGCAAAATAAAATTAACCAAGTTATCGATGAATTAATAGCAGATCCTAGCAACCCCATTACCAAAGTATACTACCTAGATCTAAAACAAAGCATGCGTAACGGTGGTGGCCCTGCTTGCTTACGCCTACGTGTGCCACTAAATGCTACAGAATTAGCCGCTATGCATCAGCCAGTGCTAGTAACTGAGACACTGTTAGATATATTAGATAATTGGGTGACAAAACATTATAGAACGGAGCTACAATCTAGTGATTTAGATGATCCAAGCTTAATTGATGAATCTTATAGGGCGCTTGATGAGCTTACGCAGATCTTGCAGTTGGGCGCTATTTATCCGTTTCAATAATCATATTAAACACGTAGGTGATAAAATGCTTGGTGTAAGATTAGACAAAGATACTGAAAAACGCGAAGAATTAATATCTTTTGCAGCAGTGAGAAGAAGCCTTGGATTAGACGATTAAATTCAATAAAAAATCTGCAAAAAATTATCAAATAAGTGAATCAGTTGACTGGATAAACAAAAAAAATACATTACACTTAATATATGGAGAGGTAAAAAACAAGGCGTGTTGTTATGAAAGGATCGTTACAACTAAGAATACAGCATAAGTTAACCATGACTCCACGGTTACAAGATGCTGTGCGTTTATTGCAGCTCTCTACGCTTGATCTACAAAATGCAATTCAACAACATCTTGATACTAACCCCCTGCTAGATATACAAAACGCAGAAAATAACGAACAAACAACTCAAGATGAAACTGCACAAACAGAAGATGATACAGATTACCAATTGGCTAAACTATATGAATATCCAAAAAATACGCGTGATAATATTGAATATAATTATAATGGCGAAAATAGCACCATCCAGCCGACTGATTTAAAAGCGCATCTACGTTGGCAATTAAACTTATCGTCACTTAATAATATCGACCGCATGATAGCCGACACAATTGTTGATGCTATTAACCCTGATGGATTATTAACGCTACCGTTACAAGACATACATGCTAGCTTAAACAATAGTGCGCATCAGATTGATTTGCAGGCAATAAAAGTCATACAACACTATATCCAACAATTAGATCCTGTCGGCTGTGGCTCATACACGCTAGCAGAAACACTCAGCGCACAATTAGCAACATATCTATCATCAACACCACATCTGCAGCTAACTAAACAGATAATAAACAACAACTCCCTTGCTTTACTGGCCAGTCATAACTATCGCGCTCTAAGACAACAATATCATATTGATGATAAAACCATAAATGCCATACAACAATTAATTAGATGTTTACATCCAAAACCAGGCATGCTAATTACGAACTACCAACCGCACTATGTAGTCCCAGATTTATTTGTAAAAAAAACCAATAAACAATTAAATATTGTACTTAATCCATATACACTACCCGATCTTTGTATTAACCAGCATTATGTCAATTTGCTGAAAAATCGTCATGCACGCAATTACCAATATTTAAAAACTAATCTACAAAATGCACATTGGTTATTAAAAGGTATACGATACCGACAAGAAACTCTATTAAATGTTGCGCGTTATATAGTAAACTACCAACAAGACTTTTTAGAATTAGGCTTTGAGGCGATGAAACCATTAACTATTAACCAAGTAGCATTAGCACTAAATATTCATCCTTCAACGGTATCACGTGTTACTACTCTAAAATTTATAGATACACCGCACGGTGTGCTAGAGTTAAAGTATTTTTTTTCCAGTCACCTTGCAACAGATAGGCAAGAGGCATGCTCTGCAACTGCATTGCGTGCCGTTATAAAAAAAATAATCGCAACGGAGCCTCACAATAAACCATGGAGTGACATGAAA